>OCOX01000074.1_pt1 | contig 12282 bp, 12 predicted proteins | sample 1534681 | NCBI WGS metagenome assembly OCOX01 (sample SAMEA3275498, study PRJEB22092) | marine metagenome | biome: ENVO:01000023; feature: ENVO:00002042; material: ENVO:00002010 | collected 2014-06-20T12:20:00+00 | depth 1 m
CAGCGACCTCGGCATCTTCAGTGCCGCGCTCTCCCAACTAAGCTACTAACCCGTGTTGGCTTTGCGAGTGCCCTCGCCATATCAAGGCTTCCGATGAGATGTTGAAGGCAGAGGTACTGATGATGCGAAGAATTAAACCGCTCCACTGAGGGTATTTTGTTGGTGCTGGAACAAGGTTTCCATTCCACCGTCCGCCGATGAGAGAAGGGCAGATAATTCCTCAGCCGAAAAGGTGGATTCCTCTCCTGTTCCTTGGATCTCAACATAACGCCCGTCACTGGTCTTAATGACATTCATGTCAACGTCCGCATTTGAATCCAAGATATAATCCAAATCGAGGTACACATCACCATCAATGAGTCCAACGGAAACTGCTGCTAAGTCATGAGGGATGACATCATTTTCATGATTCGTCCGCTCTGCCTCGCTTAGTGAAGGTGGTTGCCACCCTTCCTTGCGCTGTTCGAAGGTGGGGCGAAGATCGACGGGTAGGCAATCTCCCGATGCAATAAGACGGCGTACTGCCAGGCGTAGGGCGATGTTGGCTGCTGTGATGGAAGCACAACGTGTGCCTCCGTCCGCATTGAGCACGTCACAGTCAACGTTGAGCGCAACTGGCCCAAGTGCTTCCAAGTCAACGGCAGCGCGTAGCGACCGAGCGATCAACCGCTCAATCTCTTGTGTTCGACCTTTTGCTCCGTTGCGTTCACGACGGAATCGAGAATCAGTTGAACCCGGCAAAAGAGAATATTCTGCGTGAACCCATCCCTTTGTAGCGTCACGAGGGAACCACCGTGGTAACTTTGCTTCCTTTGTGCAACAGGCCAGAACAACCGTGTTGCCCTGACGGTAGAGAACGGATGCAAGGGCATTTGGCGTGAAGTCCAGTGTGACCTCAATATCTCTCATTTCGTCGGGTTTTCGATTGAGTTCCAGATTGGTTTTGAACTTCGCCATGACCATGCCAAGAGCCCTGCCACATCAAGCCTTCTCACCGCCCGTTCTTCCCAAAGGTCACCTTGAAGGCATGCATCATGCTGGCGTTGGTCATGTCCCAGCCAAAAGCGGTCATCTGTGGTGTTGCCCGAACACCAATCGGAAAGTTCCTCGGTAGCCTCTCGTCGCTGAGTGCCGTTGATTTAGGCGTCCTGACCGTGAAAGAATTGCTCACTCGAATGAACATTGAACCGTCATCTGGATTGATTGATGAAGTTCTCTTTGGCCAAGTACTGCAAGCAGGTGCTGGTCAGAACCCTGCTCGTCAGGTTGCCCTCGGAGCGGGCTTACCAGTATCGATTCCCTGTGCTACGATCAACAAGGTATGCGGCTCATCACTCAAGGCTGCCATGATGGCTGCCAACAGCATCCGTGCTGGAGAATACAAAGCCATCATCGCAGGAGGCATGGAGAGCATGAGCAATGCACCTCAGTTGCTGATGGGGCAGAGGAAGGGTGCAAAAATGGGCAATTCTACCCTTGTTGATTCAATGATTCATGACGGTCTGTGGGATGTTTACAACGACGTGCACATGGGAACCACCGGAGAGACGGTCGCTCAAGAATGCAATATTTCACGAGAAGCGATGGACGCTTACGCACTGCGTAGCCAGCAGCGAGCATCTGCAGCATGGAACAACGGATGGTTTGATTGGGAAACCTTTGCTATTGAAGTCCCTCAACGGCGAGCAGACCCCATCATGTTTTCTTCGGATGAAGGCGTTCGTGCTTCAACAACGATGGAATCGCTTGCAGGATTGCGCCCAGCCTTCGATAAGAACGGGGCCGTCACCGCTGGAAATGCGAGCACCCTCAACGATGGTGCAAGTGCAGTGTTGATCGCCGAAGAAAGCTACGCCCGTGAACAAGGCTGGACTATTCTCGCCACGATTGAGGATTATTGCACCTCTGGTGTTGACCCCCGAAGGGTGATGAGCGCTCCAATTCCAGCCGTGCAATCACTTCTCGAGCGAAACGGACTTGACGTCTTGGATGTTGATGTCTACGAACACAACGAGGCCTTTGCCTCTGCATCATGCGCAGTAGCACAAGAAGTTGGCATACCTGACGACCGCTTCAATCTGCACGGAGGTGCGGTGAGTTTAGGTCACCCGCTCGGCGCAAGCGGAACCCGCTGTTTGATCACACTTCTTGGCGTCATGAGGCGGCTTGATGCACAGTCTGGTATCGTCACCCTCTGTTTGGGTGGCGGGAATGCCGTTGCCATGTATGTGCGCATGTTTGACTGAGTTCAAGGCGAGCCAGACCCCTCTCAGCACGGGTCATGCTAAATAGGGTCGGAAGGCGGGCAAGCATGAGGCAAAGTCATGACTTCGTTCAGTGATCTCGGTGTTGATGTTGCACTGGAGGAGGTTTTAGCCTCGCAAAACATCGTTGAGCCCTTTGAAGTACAGGTTGAGGCGATCCCGCTCATCCTCGATGGCATTGATGTCGCTTGCCGTGCACCGACAGGGTCCGGAAAGACGCTGGCCTTTGGTCTTCCTTTGCTTCAGACAGTGCCGATGGCGAAACCCAACCGTCCTACTGCCCTCATCCTTTCACCAACACGTGAATTGGCCGAACAAATTTTCAAAGTTCTCAAACCACTATGCCGCCGGGTGGACCGGACGGTTGGTGTAGTCTATGGCGGTGTATCCTACAAGAACCAATACCGGGCTCTTGAACGAGGTTTGGACATTCTCGTGGCCTGCCCAGGTCGTTTACTTGATTTGATGGAACGGGGAGCAGTGGTCCTCCGAGATACTGTTTCGGTAGTCGTTGACGAAGCAGATAGAATGGCCGATATGGGGTTCATGGAGCCTGTTTGTGATATCTTGGACCGATGTTCAGAAGACGCTCACACGGTCCTTTTCAGTGCTACCTTGGACGATGATATCGGTGAACTCGTTGACCGCTACCAAAAAGATCCGGTCTTCCTTGAAATTGGAGACGCTGATATTTCAGTCACGGATATGGAACATTTCTTCTGGCTCATGCCCAACAGGCAAAAGAGCACCATCAGTTCTGAAATCATACGAAAGTGCGGCCGCAGTGTTGTGTTCTGCCGTACACGTCTCGGCGTGGAACGCGTTGCAGACGAACTTGAAGAAGACGGTATCGGCGTTCGTTCACTGCACGGCGGATTGTCCCAACGCCAACGAGACAGAGCCATGGCGTCCTTTGTTCACGGTGAATGCATGACACTGGTGGCAACCGATGTCGCCGCTCGCGGTCTGGACGTTGAGGGTGTGAACGCTGTAATCCATTACGACCCACCAGAAAACGGCAAGGCCTACAAGCACCGTAGTGGGCGTACTGCCCGAGGTGGTTCAAGCGGTATTGTAGTGGCTCTCATTCAGAAGCCACAAAAGAAAATGTACAGTCGACTCCAACGAGATGTTGGAATCAATTTTGATTTCACTCCACCAGACTTCGGGGCACTGCCACAATTTGAAGTCGAATACATTCCTCCCGAGCCACGCAGAACCACCAAAAAACAGCGTGAACAGCGAAGGAAGAATTCTGGTCACCACGGCCGTCCATCAAATCAATTTGGGAACCAGGGGCGTCGTAGTGGCACCAAATCACAGTCCAACCACCGAGGTCGCGGTCGTGATGGCGGTGGTCGCGGGGGCGGCGGTGACAAGCGTGGAGGACAACAATGGAATCGTGGCTCCTCTCAGCGCGGCGGTTCATCAAATCGGGGTGGACAGAAAGGTCGCCAAGGTGGACGTGGTGGTGGCAGAGGCGGCGGCCGAGGTAACGGTGGCGGTGGACGCGGTCGTCAAAACCGCGATAATTGATTGGCTTGAGCCTCTTCATTCCTCTTCTGATACAGGTGGCGTCATGATGCCTTGTTCTTCAAGGACATCACAAGCACCCGGTAAAATTGCCTGCAGGTCATCGGTTGAAAGCCCTGTATTTTTGTAAATTTGATTGGCCAACCGGTCCTTCTTCGTAAGACCTGGGCTGAGAATGGCATACCTCTGGCAGATCTCTTTGATGTGCTCGGGCGTGCTGGTGAGCATCAGTGGAACGCCATTGATGGCCACAATGCCGATTCCAAGTCGTAGGTTCAAATCCTTGTACCATGTACGCTGACCTCGAATGACAAAAGCGCCCTTGCCCACGAATTCACCGGTCTGCGCACTCTTCGAAACTTGAGCGGGTTTTACGCTATAGACCGTGCCATGTGAGCCCCCACTATTCCACGCACGACTCCATGCTAAGGCCATCATGGCCGCGTCATTGAGCTTGGCTTTATCCAAGGATGACTCCTCTAACTTGTCCACCAAACGGTAAGCGGGAATATCAGCTGGGAGATGCGATGGACGACGTTGTTCGAGGACAAATCCCGTTCCTGCTCGCAGGCTACAGGATGGTGCCCCATGTAGATCGGCGTGGAGGTACATGTCCTCTCCTGAAAGGTGCTTTTTCACAACGGTATCGTTGCCTTTTGCATCTTTTCCACCAATCAGGAGATGTCCGCCGGGTATCATTGACCAGCGGTGCTGTTCAAACCACATCCGTTTGCTTCGTTTGAGGCGGTTCAATTTGCCGCTTGCCCGTTGTTTATCCTCTTTCTTACGAGCGCGTTTCAATTGGAGTTCAGTTTCTTCGAGAGCAAGAACTGCACCTGAAGTCTTGTTCTTTTGTTTCCTTGCTGATTCAAAGAATCGTTGTGCATTTTGGTGAACGCTGGCATCGAGTTCTAAGAGGACCTGAGGTCCTTTTGGCTGGCCTTCATCATCAGGCAAAAGGACGGTGAATTGGCGCTCGGCTGGATTGAGGCTAACGATCCAAGCAATGTCCTTGCTTGCCTTTTTCACCGCTGGCCAACCGTTGCGTTCAACTGCCTCAGCAGTCTGTTTGAGAAGGGTTTCGACATGTGTCCAGTGGTCTTGAATCAAGTGACCAAGTCGCTGCTGCTTTTCGATTTTCGTTGAAAAGCCAGCCAAGGCTTTCTCTTGTTGGGCCTTACGACGTTCAAGTCGTTCAACTTCGGTAGACTGTCCACGCCCAGGGCCAGCCTGTTCAAAGCGTTCTTCTTCTCTTCGTTGCAGAGCGTGCGCATCATGCGCTCCCTTCCAAATGTCAATGCATTCACAAAGTGAATTAAAACTTACTTTAGGAGATTCGGCATGTTGCGGCAGGAGAATCGGTGTGGCTTCAACGGCACGTTGGGCCAACCATTGCTCTTTGTCTGCGACTTCCATAGAGGATATCTTGGCATCCCACCCTTCGCCCTCTTCCCCATCCAAACGCAGGATAAGGAAGGCTTGTTCTGCCGAATCAAGATCGGTGAGCAGTGTATTTAATGCGTCATAAACGGCCTGCACATCAGCCTCTTCTGGTGGTGAATTGGGTTCCTGCTTCGCCAACGAACATACGGCATTAGCGTGAGTTCCACCAAGATTGACTTTCCCTCCCAGGGTTGAGACCAAATCTCGATCTGATGTTTTGAGAATGTCACCAAGGTCATCTTTTGTCAGGTTGTAGGGATTCATGGCAGCAGGTGGAGGAGTATATTCGACGCCCTTTTTCAGCGTACGGCCGGCATAAGATGCGTGCGTGAGTGGTTGGATAATGACTCCTTCTTCATCGACAAGAATGATGTTACCGTCTCGAAACACCTCGACGAAGAGTGTACGTTCTCCGTCCTTGGTGTCAAATGAAAAGGCCAATACACGGTCAAAACCGACTTGATTCACACCCGTTAAACGAGCGTTGCGAAGATGTTTGCGTAGCACCATTGCAAAGGGAGGAGGTGTCATTGGCATGGGCCGGTCACGCTTTGCAGTGTAGATTCGTTCGCCTCGAACGAAGACAAGGTCACGTTGGTCCTCTCCTTTTGGATTCACGCGAAGAACGATTTGTTCGTAATGCGGCATGTAGGCTTTCTTGACGTAGGCTCCCTTGAGCCCGTCCAGTTCGCGTGCCATAGCACGAAGGTCAAACCCAGACATCGCTTTCTTCATGGGCCACCCTCACTACAGATATGCACCGCCACGGTTCATTAGGCATTAGGGTGATGCTTCAAATTCCAACAGGACCTTTCCAATGTTTTTGGCATCATGGATGTATTGGTGTGCTTCTTGAATACGTTCGGCTGGAAATACCGAATCGATGATGGGCTCCAAATGCCCTTCTTGAATGCCTTGGAGAATTCTGTTGAGTTGTTCATGCATCACGACCTCATTGGTCCATGTACCCATGTGAACGCCAAAGACGCCTCGGTTTCTTGTCATCAGGCGAAGAGGGTCAAATCGAGGCGTTTTGCGTAAGGCGAACATGGCCTTGAGCAGCGATCGCTTTCCTGAGGGCGCAGCAGCTGACAAACCATAGGTGTAGAGACGTCCTCCTTCAGCAAGGGATGAGAGGCTCTTTTTCAGGTGCTCACCACCAATTGGGTCGAGAATATGATCGACACCTTTGTCCTGCGTTTCATTTTTGATGATCGCTCCAAAGTCCTCATGATGGCGGTCGATAGGCCGTGCTCCATATTTCGTGATGATATGGTGCTTGGGTTTGGAAGAAGTAGCCCAGACCTTTGAGACTCCTGCCCATTGGCAGAGTTGCAGCGCTGCCGTTCCAACGCCACCTGCTCCGCCATGGATTAGTACACTATCATCGGCTTTGAGGTGCCCGAGATGATGCAGCATATGATGCGCAGTAAGATAGGTGACGGGTGTTGCAGCAGCGGTTTTTAATGAAATAGAATCGGGGAGTACAAGCACACGTTCTGGATTGACGAGAACATAGCTCGCTTGGCCGCCGTTTCGCATGGCAGCGACCACGCGAAGGCCTGCGGTGAGGTCTTTGACCTCCGCTCCGACAGCATCAACCACTCCACTTACTTCGTAACCGGGTGTGAAAGGATAGGGTGGCCTCGGGTTGTAGAAACCCATCCGCATCAAGAGGTCTGCAAAATTAATTCCTGCATAGGCGACTTTGATTCGTACCTCGTTAGCTGCCGGCTCCGGCTTAGCCATAGGTTGAGTCGTCACCGTTTTGATTCCACCAGCTTTCATGATCACAACACGCTTACCCATTTAGTCACGCTCCATTCGCCATCCATCGGCATGCTTCTCAACCCGTCCTTCTCGTTCAAGAGCGACCAAGTGCGAAAGGGTCTGGTCAACGGCCAAACCCGGATGAGCATCGGGGGAGTCAGCATAGGCTGCAACAGCAATCTCTTCGAGTCCTTGCAGGCCATCCTTGAGCGCCGCAGCCACTCGTTCGTGTCGTGCTTTTCGATGGTCGATGTAGTGTTGAATCAAGTGCTGAGGCATGGCGATGACTGGGCCGTGACTTGGAAAAATTAAATGCGGGTTCATTGCCTTGAGTCGTTCGAGTTGTTCGATGTATACCGTCATGTCGCCCGTGCCTGGTGGGATGAGTATCGTGCCGATTCCAGCCACCATGTCACCTGCGACCAAGCCTGCATCACTCATCAAGCAAATATGGCCGGGATGATGCCCTGGAGTGATGAGCACCGTCCATCGTTGTTGACCCAAATGCAATTCCTCGCCATCGTCAAGAATACGTTCGCAGTGCACGCTTTTGCTGGTGTGTTCACTGCCCCAAACCGGGGCGTCAAAAGCCTCCCTTAGTAGTGACATATCGGCCACATGATCGCTATGGCTATGGGTGAAGAGAATCGCTTTGAGAGAACCCCGGTGACGTTCAACCGCTGTAGCCAGGACCTCCATATCCTCCCGCATTCGTACGGCTGGGTCAACGAGAATAAAATCACCTTCTGGGTCACCAACGAGGTAGCAATTGGTGTGGTCGGCTGGCGGTAAGGTCGCAGTTTTGATGGGTACGACTTCAACTCCATGAGCGAACAGAATCGACCGCCTTCCGGGGAGACGCTTTGCAATATCATCAGCTGCATTCTCCATACTTCGTTGGAATCGGTCCAGCGTTCGCTCAATTTCCATGAGTAAAGTCACCACCGGTGGGGCGACTTTAATTTCATGACGTTTCCATCGTTCAATGATTTCCTGCGGAGCAGCCCACATGACTTCTGTAAACTCAGTTTGAGGTTCTAAGTCAATCTCGGGAACAGTGGAGGCATCACCTGCATGCAGGTGCAAGAATGCATTGTCAAATTGAACGGGCCCGAAGGGTGGTGTAATCCGGTGGCTGAGGACCTTCATACCGCTGCGGGCAAAAGGAAAGGCACCGTTCTGGGCATGGACGAGCCAATTTGATTTGTTTTCAATGATGGCTTCCCGCACCTTCATTGGAAGAGGTACAAGTCCATCTTCGCCGATGGTTAACCCCAATTCTTCGCTCATCTCTCGAAGGATACAGGCAACGGTTGTGGCTTCGGGACCTTCGAGTTGTTTCAATTGTTCAACAGCTTGCGTATCAACGCGAGACACACCTCCCCCGGGGAAGGCCCAGTAATTTGGGAAGGCCCGCATTGTTTTGGAGCGCAACCCGAGAAGAACTTCAACGCCGGCCGGGCCGTCTCGAGTGAGCGTCATGGTCGCCGTTGGGCGCGGATGACCCCGTCCCTGCTTGGGCACGACCATGCCTTCTGGCACCTCACTCATGGATGCCCCTCGTTGGTGCGCCTTTCAAAGACTTGTGTCGTCTAAGAATGATTCTATGGAAAGCAGCCCAGCCGAACAGTTCCTGCGACGCATTCAAATAAATCGGCATTTGATTCACGCTCATGACTCACGAGTCAGTCGAGGACCATCTCGCTGAGATGGCGGAATTGATTGAACAGGCTGAAGCGCTGGGGATTGATCTGTGGCCAGAAACCAAACCTGCTCGTCCATGGGCAAAATATGCCCTTGCTTCGTTCATGATCGTTATGATGCTCTCTTGGGTGTCAAAGGGGATGGCTCGCTTTGCCACGCTTTGATATCTAGAGTCACCGTTGATTTCAAGAAGGCCACGCACTTGGCCACGATGAGAGTCCCTTAGTGTAGCGGTCCATCATGGAGGATTCTGGTTCCTCCGACCTCGGTTCAAATCCGGGAGGGACTACCAACCGCTGTGCCATGACGTTGGTGCCAATGCTGTGTTGACTTTTAGGGTGTCCTAAACCTTATATTACGCCTACTTTTCGGGTGACCTAAATCAGGTAGGTCTTGGATGCTGCAATCACATAAAAAATCGAGCATAATGACGAGCATGCTCCTGGTTTTTCTCATTACGGCCTCAAGTCTAAGCGGATGTCTCGGTGATTCGAATGACGGCGATGTTTTGCGCATAGCCTTCTCAGTGAAAGACGATTATACCTCCTTTGAGGAAAACCCTCAGAAACTTGCTGATTACCTTTCAAAAGCAACTGGGACGACTGTTGAAATCTATCCGATTACTTCTGACTCCCTCGCTCTTGAAGCCCTTCGTTTTGGAAGTGCGGACATGGCATTTCTCGATGGAGGAGCAGCATGGATGGGATGGCAACAGTACGGTTTGGAAGTCATGGGCGCCGACATGAAGGGCGACGGCCGCACGTATTACGAGGCGCATGCGTGGGTACTCAACGACAGTGCCGCTGCCCAAGCGATGAATGACGGAAATGATAGCACAGACCCCTTTGAGATGCTTGAAGGTGAAGCTTCATGCCACACTGGATGGTTGAAGTCTGCAGGAATGTTGATTCCTATGGGATTCTTCATCGGTCAGGGTTACGCTGAAGTGGTTGGTGATGCCGAGGACATTGAATCACTCCGAAACACCATCTACAACCACTTCTCAGATGATTCGACGATTCCAGATTCAGGCACGCTTTACTATGGCTATGGTGGAGCATTACGTTGTTTGTCAGAAGAAACTGGAGGTGTTGCTTTTGTCAAAGATTCAACCGTGGATGCGTATTGTTCCGAAGACAACCCCGAATCATGGTGTCTCGACCGAGAACGCTACGTAGCCCTTCCTGCCTTCGGTCAGGCCCCTAGCCACCCGCTCATGTACCAGCCGGACTCAATTGACGACGCAACCCGCCAATTGATCATCAATTCACTTGTTGCCCTGAACGCCACAGAAGATGGGCGCTCGATGCTTGAGAACATTCTCAACACGCCTGGCATCGTAGAGACGACGACACAGGAACACCTCGGTTCCTACGGGTCACTGATTCAAAATGTTCCTGGGATTACTTCCTATTTGGATGAAAAATACCAAGCCTGAGGGACGATCATGGTTGAAGAACTCGTCCACCTCCACAACGTTTCTGTGGGTTATGATGAGCCACTCATTGAGGGGATTAACATCGAGATTCTCGCAGGGGATGTCATCGCCGTCCTTGGGCCCTCAGGGATTGGTAAAACGACCCTCCTGAGAACCATTGCTGGGCTCGTGCGTCCGCTTGCTGGGGAAGTGGAGTTAGCGGTGCCGCCCCGCGGAGGATTGGGCTACATTCCCCAACGCCTTGGCTTGGTTGGTAATTTGACGGTTCGTGGTAATGTTGAGATGGGCACACGTGTAGGTCTCTCACGTTGGTATCCACCATTCCTTCCCGTCCCATCTATCCAGCGTGGCCTCGTCGACCAAGCCATGGTAGATCTTGGCATTGACCATCTCGCCGAGCAGCCCGTACGCATTCTCTCAGGTGGGCAACAACGTCGTGTCGCAACTGCGAAAACCGTTGCACAACGACCAAAACTGGTGCTTGCTGATGAATTTCTTGGCGAACTCGATGACGATAACGTCGACATCGTGATGAGAACGGTCAATCAGGCTATTCAGGCTGAAAATTCTGCTATGATCATGGTCGAACATCACGAAGAATTGGCCAGAGAAGTCGCTAATCGAATTTGGCGCATCACCGACGGCAGGTTGGTTGAGGAGTTGAAACGATGAACAAGCGTTTCTTCATCTTCTGCGGCCTTCTTGCCATGCTCACGATTTATTTTTTCCTCGACTTGGTCGGTGATTTGGGTCGCCTCAGTGGCGGTTGGGCAAATCTGGTCGTTTTTTTCAACGAAAGCTTGTGGCCGCCTGAATGGTCAGTGCTTGAAGCACAGTCCTATCCTGTTTGCGAGGCGCGTTTTGAATTCACATGCTCTGTGGCTTGGTTGGGAATGGTTGAAACGATTAAAATCGCCTTTGTAGCCACCATTATTGGTTTCATTTTCGCTCTACCTCTCTCGATTCTTGCAGCCAGCAATCTGTCGCCAATTTCCATTGCGCTTCCAGCCCGCATCCTCTTAGCAGGGATGCGCAGTTTGCCTTCCATCATCTGGGCAGTTCTCTTCATGATCGTCTTTGACGTTGGAACACTAGCGGGTATTTGCGCCATGTCCTTCTACACTGTGGGCTATCTTGGAAAATTACAATTCGAATCCCTTGAAGGATTGAAAAATGCGCCATTGGAATCTGCAAAAGCGATGGGAATGACTCGCTTTGAGACGGCTTGGCTCGTTGCCATTCCGGAATCAGCCAATCATCTTCTGAGTCATCTTCTGTTCATGTTCGAGTACAACGTACGCCACGGCACAGTGATTGGTTTGGTGGGCGCAGGAGGAATTGGATTGTACATCAATACTTATCTCAAACTCGCTCAATACGACAAGGTCGTAGCACTTCTTATCGTCGTATTTTTGGTTGTTGTTGTCATCGATTTCATCTCAATGATTCTTCGCTCTGCCGTTAATGAAGAGAGTGATGTTGAACGGCCAAGTTGGTCGTCTATCTTCCTGCCGGGTGCTATTTCTTCAGCCCTGCACCCCACCCCAATGAAGCGGAATGTGGAACACGAATCGGAATAACTCAGTCCGCAGCGATGTGAAGTGAACCTTCTTTGTAGAAGATTTGAATTTGTTCTGGAACCTTCTTCGTCAAAGCGGCAACAGACTCGTAGATGAGTTCCTCATCCACCTTGAAGGCCTTTGCAGCATCCTTTGTTGACCAAGGTTGAATGTGAAAATCACTCTTGACCAACCACTTGAGAAGTTTGCCTTCAAAGTCCGTCAATTCCTCGGCCATGCACCGTTCACGGGGTTGCCCCTCAAAATAGCACCGATGCCGATTGAATCAACCAAGCGCTACCATTCTTCGGCAGCACTCTTCAGCATCAATATCACCATTGAGTAGGGTATTCAGTGCTTTTGTGAAGGGGATGTTCAATCCCATGTCCTCGGCGCGCTCGATAAACATCCGAGTCGCTCTTACGCCCTCAGCGACCATATGCATTTCTTCCAAGGCTTGCTCAACGGTTAACATTGCAAAGCGTGAAGGCCGTCATGTCCATGACCTTCAACCCACGCTGGACCACTTCGCTGAACGTGATGCGATCAAAGCGTTCGGCGGTGGGGTCCC
>OCOX01000082.1_pt1 | contig 11946 bp, 10 predicted proteins | sample 1534681 | NCBI WGS metagenome assembly OCOX01 (sample SAMEA3275498, study PRJEB22092) | marine metagenome | biome: ENVO:01000023; feature: ENVO:00002042; material: ENVO:00002010 | collected 2014-06-20T12:20:00+00 | depth 1 m
CTGGTGGCTGAACCTTCTCTTCTTTGAATAAAGTTCAATGTGCATGCCGTCCACCTTGTTGCATGCGCCTGCTAGTCGTTGACCTTCTGGCAGCGCGGCAAGTCTTCGGCCGCGAGGGTGTAAGGGAGATTGTGAGTCATTACCCTGCCAATGAAGTCTTTCTTTGGTCCCCTCATACTGATGCTCGCCTCGATTATGGTTTTGGAAGTGTTGTTGAGCACCCGGTGTCTGCTGACGCGATTGTCATCACGGGGTCACGGCGCAATGTTTCCATGTGGGAGCCATGGATGGACGATGTTGTGGCCCTCATTCACGCTTCAAAAGTACCGCTTTACGGAATTTGTTTTGGTCACCAAATTATTGCACACGCCTTCGGCGGGCGGATTGAGCGTGCTTCAACCGATTCCCATTTCGTCGCCGAGGTGGTTGGTTTGAACGGGCAAAGCGACATGGCTGCTTTTGCTCATCAAGAACACGTCGTCGATGCCGGAACCTTGGACATCATTGCGTCCGCAGACCACTGTAGGATTGCTGCATGCCGCCACCCCACGCGTCCGATTTACACCGTACAATACCATCCAGAAGCTGTTGGTGTTGTATTGGATGCGGCTCTTGCATGCGGTGATATGGACCTCTCAGAACGGGAGGCTTTCGAAGATCAATTGCTGACCACCGACGTTTCCAAAGCCTTCAATTTTTGAACGGATGTTGGCCCAAGCTTTGTTCACCGTACGCTGCGGTGAAGTTCACTGAATACCTTCATGTTCAGCAAGATTTCTCCGAAATCACGGGCGTATGCACACAACCGGCGCACGGATTCTGACAAGCGAAGGTCAAAGGCCATCCACAGATTGGAGCGGTGATTTTCGAGGACGTTTTTCTCATGCTCCAACAAGCGCTGTTGTGCTTGCTTGAGGTCTTGTCGCGCTTTCTCAATCCTGTTTGAATCGCGTGTTCGAATGTTGATCATTAATTCCTTGAGGCTGGCCTGCCAGAGGGGTAATTGCTCCAATGGTGTCATTTCAATCATGTTTTTCGTGATTTTAGGGTGTTCTAAGATGAGAGTGGCAATACTGAATGAGTGGTCCATCATTCGCTCGAGGGAGCGGGCAAGATTGGCGTATTCAAGGGCTTGTGTGCGGGTGAGGTTGAGTTTTGTTGCCACGAGATGGGAATCCAATAAAATGCGAACTTGGCGGTCGATGAGATAGAGGAGGGCGTCAACCTCGCTCTCACGTTCTTCTGCGTCTTCGATATAGTTGCGTGCTTCGCCCTCAAAAACGCTCAGAATGTCATGAGTTAATGACGTGACTTGCAGATACATCCTATTGAGGCTCGCGTGCAGCGGCATATCGCCTGCGTTCATGAGGCATTTGAGTTGGGTTCGGTTAGGCCCTTCGTCCATGATTTCAAAGCCGCGTGTACTTCTCAGGAAACGCCGTACTTGCCCGCTTACTGCTTTCGTTTCATCCGGTTGGTGATCGATGTAGATCTCATCACTTCCAGCGATATAGGCGCCCATGAGGTGGTCATGAAGGCTCTTTTCGGGAAGGCTTTTGGTTGAAAAAAATGTTTGCTGGAGGGTTTTTTGATTCGAATCTAGGGGCGTGACCCGCAGCGCACCACTGGGCCGCCAATCCACGCGGAGGGAGTCGCGCGCCTGAAGTCCCTGAGCGGTCACCCAAGGCTTGGGAAGACTTACTGTGAAGGTACTACCTCCAGTCGACTGCAATTTGCGAACTTCGTTTTCTCCCGGTCCAAGTCCCATGCTATCAATTCTGCGAATAAATACTCCTATATAGAATATACATAAGCGCGAATATATACCTACTTTTACTGGAATTAGTCATGGAACCTATAACCATGGTCTTGATTGGATTAGCGTTGATTGTCTGTGCATACATGGCATGGAACATCGGTGCGAATGATGTAGCAAACGCAATGGGAACATCTGTTGGTTCTCGTGCTCTAACACTCAGGCAAGCGGTCATCATTGCTGCAATTTTCGAATTTAGCGGTGCTTTCTTTGCTGGAGATGCAGTCACGGATACAGTTCGAAAGGGTATTCTTTCCGTCGATTTCTCTGACCCAATGGTTGATGCCGCGTTCTCACAAGACATTGCCTTTGGTTTCATTGCCGCTATGATGGCTGCAGCGACTTGGCTTACTATTGCTACTCGATACGGCCTTCCTGTTTCGACAACACACTCCATTATCGGGGGGATCATTGGTGTTGGTTTAATTCTTGAAGTTAAGCATGATACTTCACTTATCGACTGGGAAGTTGTTCAGAAAGTCGTCATGTCTTGGGTGGCAAGCCCACTTATGGGTGCATTAATCGCTTTCTTTTCTTACTACATTATCAAGAAAACAATTCTTGATTCTGAGAATCCAGTTGACAGATCACAATGGCTTGCTCCGATTCTGGCTTTCCCGACATTCTTCATTCTCGGTTTGGCACTTCAGTTTAAGGCGCTCAAGGGTTTCTTCTCAAAAGCCGCTTCAGAAGGCTGGATTGACAACAAATACGATTGGTTACCCGTCAAAGAGAACGGAGTGTTCAATCCATTTGCAGAGAATGCCTGGTTCCCACTCAATTCACTGATTCTCGCGGCCGTGATTGGAGCAATCGCAAGTTTTGGATTGTATCTGGTTCTTCGTCGAATCGATATCAATGAAGAAAAGCGTGGGTTCCGTGGTGTAGAGCGAATTTTCGTTTGGTTGCAGATTATTACCGCTGCTTACGTTGCTTTTGCTCACGGTGCAAACGACCGCTCCAATGCGATTGGTCCAATGGCTGCTGTTTGGCAAGTTCTCAGCAGTGATGGCGGTCAACTCATGGAAAAAGCACCTATCCCAGTTTGGCTTATCCTCTTGGGCTCTGCTGGAATTGCTATTGGTGTCATGACCTGGGGTTGGAGAGTCATGGAAACGATCGGTAAGAAAATTACCGACATCACGCCAACCCGTGGGTTTGCTGCTGAATTCGGTGCAGCTACCACCATTCTCATCTTCTCAATGCCATTTTTGGCTGTCCCTGTTTCAACGACGCACACCCTTGTCGGTGCCGTTGTCGGTGTCGGATTGGCCGGTGGAGCGAAAGCAGTAGACTTCAGAGTGTTCGGAAAGATTGCCGCATCATGGGTGGCCAGCGTTCCTGCTGCTGCCTTTGGAGCAATTGTGTTGTTTGTCGCCTCTGGAGGAGATTCACTCAACATGATTGTCTTGCTACCGTTATCATTCATTGCTGTTGGACTGGCTATCTGGAAGAGCAGTGGCGAGATTCACGTTGAAGATGCACTCTCTGACGCAGGCCGAGACGCTGATGCGCCTGAACAGATCATTGTTGGAGACACCACTCCTTTCGAATTGTTCCATGAACATGCAAAGGCAGTTGAAAAGACAGTTGAACACATGCTTGAAGCAGTCAACACCTCATGCGATGGTGAAGATGCCTCTGACGCAATTCAAGCTACCATTGATGCTGAATTGGCAGCGGACAATGTCAAGACTGAAGTTCGAAAACTTGCAAGTGAAGACAGGCGCTTTGGTGTCCATGTCAGTTACGACGATTTCCTTTACATGGTTACACGCCAAGACCGAATTGCCGACTATGCTCAGAATGTCGCGGAGCAACTCGCATTCCGGCCATTGTTTGTTGACAAGGAAGCAAAGAAGAATCTCAAAGACATGGCAAATGCGGTGGTAGAAACTGTGGCTAAATACGAAGATGCTGTTGAAGCACTCCGAGACTTTACCATCAGCGGAGAGACCAAGGCTGCCCAGGACAAACTTGCTGAACTTATTCGAGAAGTGAATCTCAAGGAACACGAGGCTGATGTTGTTGAAGCAAATGCTGCCGGTTATGTCTTCAGCAATGGTGATGATTCACCACTCGCTGCCATGCACATGTATCGTGTCTTACAACGCCTGGATGATGTTGCAAATGCGTGTGAGAAGGCTGCTAACGCCTTTTTGCCAATCATCAATCGTTGAGTCTTCATTCAGACGACTATTGAGTGGCTACGGTCATCATATGATGTAGGAGATAGCACACATTAATGCGAGCAGGAAGCCAGGTAAGTACGCAGATGCGGCGCTTTTGGCGTCCGACAATGCAAGAAGTTCGGAGCCGCGGTGCGTCATGACCTTGTGGCCCGGCTCTTCGCCCTCAGCAGTCAACACGGCCAAAGAATGGGCTATCGTTTTGTCAACATTTTCCGCTTCTTCGTTGGTCTTTGGCCTCACAAAGCAATGACTGAAGAAGGGGTCGCCGACACAATAGCCTCGGGAATCCCACTGGTGGTATGCTCTGCAATTCCGAAAATTATTCGCGATGCGTCGCCCGCTCGTCGACCAAAGGGAGTCATCCCGGTTGGACCAGTTCCCAGTCCCCGGTAAGCTTCCATGAGTGAGCAGGGAGGAGTCCACGGTGACGCCGCCAGTCCCATCGTGAACCATAGCATGTGACATCCCCTCATCGCTACGAATTCGTGTGTAGGAGTTTCGCTGCTTCCATTCACCGCTTTTATTTCCCTCTGAATCCGTTGTTTCAACGTATTCTTCCCATTCGAACTTATGACCGTATTCCCAGTACCATTGGACTTGGCCGTTGACCACCTTATCTCGTGCACCGTCAACGAAAACTGGGGCTGGCCATGAATCGGGTGAATTCGGGCGAAGTTGCCCAAAAATTTCCACGCCTCCCATTGGTAGGCCTTGCATGGTTGAGGTTGCAAGGTCTGTGATCCGCATGTTTTTACGGCGACTGAAGTATTCGATCGCGAGAAGCAGCATGCTGAGGGCAAGGCCTGCACCTGCAGCGGGTAGCATGGCACTGTCCAAGTTGACGGCGAGAAGGATGAGTAAGCCCGCAGTGAAACTTTGGACTGCGCGAATCAATGAGGTGGCCGTCAGCATGGCCGGCGTTGGAGTTCCAATGTTACGGGGATGCTCTTGAATCAATCCCGCCTCATCTGCTGAGTGTGGAGAGGTGGTATTCCATTCAGAAATCTGCGGCGGAGGTAAAATCCAACCATCTCCGCCGGAGGTGAGTTGGTGCTTTTCTGCACCGTTACCACAGCGCACTTGACCCTCACTCTCTGTCACCTTGGCCTGAAGGTTCTCAAGCGTGAGTTTCATCATCGTTGGGAACGAATAAGCAAAAAGAAGTCCGCCGACATAGATTGCGGCCGCTGCTGCAACATAATTCCCGGCTCGGTTCACCTCTTGACTCACTCCATTGGGACCCATTGTTGTGGTTGTTGAAGTGAGGGCAAGGAAGGTGAGGCCTACCATCAAAACGAGGCCGAAAACGAGCGAGAGCCAGTTCAAAATTGTCTTTGGAAAATTAAAATCTACGGTGGGTGGTTCAAGAACAGGTTGGAGGAGTTCTCTGACTTCTTCAGGTGTTGCCATGGTCGCGGGTAGGGGCGTTTCCCTTTACAGGTTCTGCTTTTATTGACTCCTTCGTATGGATTCACGAGATATTGTTTGTAGCCAAGTCCAAAAACAGAACCGCTTTTGCCCCAACATGGTGGATGCAAGTGGTGTGGGCTCCTCATTGTTGGACCAAGTTGTTCAAGGAGGTATCTTCTTCGCCATTCCTATCTTTTTACTCTCCCTCGTCCTCTTTATTCAGGGTGCTTAACAACTTCCACTCACCGTTGGCATGGTAGGGTTTTTTGTTGGTTTCGGACTTTCTGGTCAGTTCTTCTCCGAAGTTTCTAAGTTTGACCTGCCCGTCACAGAACAACAATTCAGGATGATTGCCGCCGTATTGATTGCGGGCGCATCGATTTCGGTCGCCAAAGTAGCCATGCGTTTTCTGGCGGCGAGCCTGGTCTTTTTGGTGGCAACAAACCTCATCGCAGTTGGTGACCGATTTGGTTATGATTTCGAGGGTGATGCTTTTCTATCTGGGATTCTCACCCTCATAGCCTTCATTTCCAGTTACGCCTTCCGAAGACTCGTTCCTGCCTTGATGGCAGGATTGGTTGGGGCACTGGGTATGATGCTTTCGACGTATGTGGTTCTTGGATGGCCGGTTGAACGACTTGACGGGGTCGCTTACCCCGATGCGTACCTCGCCATACCCTTCATGGTGCTGAGTTGTTATATCCAATACAAGTATTTCATTGACAAGCTCGAAGAGAAGGAAGCCGAGGAGTTCTCTGAAGAGGATAAAGCCTACATCTTTTGATGCTCAACCATTATACAACGCAGGCTTGAGCCTCTCATATGCCTCAAGCATTGGTCACTGGAGCCAACCGTGGAATCGGTTTGGAATTGACTCGGCAACTCCTTGAATCGGGCTACACCGTTCATGCTACCTACAGAAACGCAAAGGGTGGGTTGGTTGACATGAATCATCCATCACTGCATCTTCATCAATTGGATGTTCGTAGTGACGAGGATGTCGCTGCGATCGCATCAAAGATTGAGGGGGGCTTGAACCTGCTGATCAACAATGCAGGAATCGCTGACGGTCGGTGGTCATCCGTGGAAGAGATCGATTTGGAAACGGTTGGAGTTGTGATGGAAGTCAATGCCATTGCTCCGATTCGTGTTATGCGAGGTTTCCTTCCGGCTTTGGAGATTGATGGAGGAGGTACTGTTGTCATGATGACCAGTTTGATGGCTTCAATTGCTGATTGCCATAGTGGTAAATCCTACGCCTATCGGGCGTCGAAAACTGCGCTCAATATGCTTACTATAGCAATGAAACAAGAGTTAGTGGAACGAAACATATCACTCATGCTCATCCATCCTGGGTGGGTTGAAACCGACATGGGTGGTCCACGTGCTCCACTTCAACCAAGAGAGAGTGTTGCTGGTATTCTTGACCGAATCAATGAACAGACGCTCGAGATGAGCGGTCGCTTTGTCCAATATGACGGTGAACTTTTGCCGTGGTAATCACGCAGTGCAGTTCCGGCAGACCCCGTGAAGGGTCAGCGTGACATTTTCTACTGACAGTATTTCAGAGCTTGTCTGTTCCACACTTTCCGGTAGAGGGATGTCCCACAGGGTTCCACAAACCGTACACGAAGCATGGGCATGTTGGTCTGTATTGCAATCGTATCGAATTTCTCCTTCGTGGCTTACCGCTTGTATGTGCCCTTCTTTGACGAGATGAGCCAGATTCCTGTAAACTGTGGCAAGGCCAATACCTTGGTAGAGGAGTTCTTTGTGAAGGTCTTGGGCTGTTGGATGATCGTGACGGTCAACAACTGCGTCATGGATGGCGCGTTTTTGCCACGTCATTCGACGGGGTGGTTGGTCCGCCGTGGACGGGTCGCTCATGCCAACGCCTCAGTTGACTCAAGCCGAGTCAAAACGGTCTGCGTCCATAACCTTGGACCATGCAGCGATGAAGTGGGCCGTGAACATGGCCTGATTGTCATCTTGTGCGTAAACTTCTGCGATGGCTCGTAGTTGGGAGTTGCTGCCCAATACCAGGTCGTAGCGTGTGGCGGTTCGGACGTCTTCACCAGTAGAGCGGTTGCGGGCGACGTAGGAATTGCTACCGGTAGCTGTCCATGCCACGTTCATGTCCAAGAGTGTGGTGAAGAAGGAGTTGTCCAGCGTGTCACCTGCACCCCATAGGCCGCGTGTATCAGAACTGACACCGAGTGAGCGCATGCCCCCAATAAGGGCGGTCATCTCAGGGGCGCTAAGGCCCAAGAGTTGGGTGCGGTCAAGCATCATTTCTTCTGGGCTAACAGCGTAATTCTTCTTGAGGAAGTTGCGGAATCCGCATGCACGTGGTTCAAGAACGGCAAAGGAGTCAACGTCAGTATCTTCGTCAGATGCGTCGCCTCGTCCAGGGGTGAAGGGTACGGATTCCCCGCTGGCCATCTCGATTGCAGTACATCCGGCAAGTACGATGGTGTCTGCTACACTGGCGCCGTGGGCTTGGGCCAGCGGCTCAAGAACTGCAAGGACCTTGGACAATTGTTCTGGCTTGTTAGCAGCCCAGTCCTTTTGCGGGGCAAGACGGATACGGGCACCGTTAGCGCCACCGCGCATGTCCGAGTTACGGAAGGTCGAAGCGCTCGCCCATGCCGTTTCCACCATTTCAGCAATGGAAAGTCCACAGCCTTTGATGGCGGTTTTGAGTGCATTGACGTCGTATGATGTGGAGCCTGTGGGTACTGGGTCCTGCCAGATGAGGTCTTCTTGAGGTACATCTGGGCCGAGGTATCGTGCTTTTGGTCCCATGTCACGGTGAAGAAGTTTGAACCAAGCACGAGCGAAGGCGTCGCCGAACTCGTCAGGATTCTCATGGAAACGCTTTGAAATTTCACGGTAAGCAGGGTCTCGAATCATGGCCATGTCTGCAGTCGTCATCATGGTTGGAACCTTGATGGATGCGTCTTCTGCATCAGGAGCCATGTCTTCTGGGTCAGGGTTCGCTGGCGTCCATTGGTTGGCACCGGCTGGGCTCTTGACGAGGGTCCAGCTGTCGTCGTACTTGAACAGCAAGTCAAAGTAGCCGTTGTCCCACTCTGTTGGGTTGGCCGTCCAGGCACCTTCAATTCCGCTTGTAATCGTGTCTCTGCCTTTGCCCGAGCCGTGGGTATTTGCCCAACCGAAACCTTGCTCTTCGATGCTGGCTCCTTCGGGTTCTGCTCCGACTTGTCCTGCGTCGCCTGCACCGTGCGCTTTTCCGAAGGTGTGGCCGCCTGCGGTCAAGGCTACGGTCTCTTCATCGTTCATGGCCATGCGCGCAAATGTTTCACGGATGTCTTGAGCGCTTAGAAGAGGGTCTGGATTTCCGTTAGGTCCTTCTGGGTTGACGTAAATCAAACCCATTTGAACTGCTGCGAGGGGGTTTTCGAGGTCTTGGCGAGTTGCTCCGTAGCGGTCGTCGCCCAGCCATTCGTCTTCACTGCCCCAGTAGATGTCTTCTTCAGGATGCCAAATATCAGGTCGGCCACCACCGAACCCGAATACAGGTCCGCCCATGGACTCAATGGCTACGATTCCTGCGAGAACGAGAAGGTCAGCCCAGCTGATCTTGTTGCCGTACTTTTGCTTCACCGGCCATAGGAGGCGTCGAGCCTTGTCGAGGTTGCCGTTGTCGGGCCAGCTGTTGAGAGGAGCGAAGCGTTGTGCTCCTGTTCCTGCACCACCGCGTCCGTCCCCGATTCGGTATGTCCCTGCTGCGTGCCAGGTCATTCGGATAAAGAAGGGGCCGTAGTGGCCGTAGTCAGCAGGCCACCAGTCTTGACTGTCGGTCATCACGGCGTGGAGGTCTTTCTTGAGGGCGTCGTAATCCATGGATTTGAATGCAGCAGCGTAGTCAAAATCAACACCCAATGGGTTGGATTTTGCATCGTGTTGATGGAGAATTCCGAGATTCAATTGGTTCGGCCACCAATCTTGATTGGACCGCTTGTCGTTGGTTGAAGAAGTCATGGCTCCGTGCATGACTGGGCATTTTGCATCGCTATCGTGGTGGTGCATGGACGAGGGAGTTGGGTTGCCCTAATAAAATTGATTTTCATTCTCAATAGACTTAATCTTCAAGCCACTTACCTCATACCCATGTTATGAGCGAGGAAGTCCCGTGCATGACATTGGTAAAATTGAGGGAAATTAACGCTCGTCCATCACTCTCCCCTGGCGACGAAGGGTTGGAGCGGACGCTCAGTATGCTGTGTTCCTTTCTGAGTGTTGATGATTTTTGCAGTTTCCTCGCATCACCAGCATTTGCGTCCCTCGCCCGACGAGATGTTCCTTGGATCACCTTTGAGATTGGCCTCTATGCCGACCATACGAAAACGCTGCAACTTATTCCATCCAACAGTGAGTTCCAATTGGCCGATGCACATGGAAGTGGGGTCTTTGAAAACAACCTTTGGCGCGGTACGCTTGAGGACGGGTTGTCCGAACTGCTGAGGCTGTGGATCGGCGTAGTTAGTGCAGATCAATAGAAAATCGAGCAGCAAGTTAACGAACCATCAGCGGCTCGAATTTCGCTCATATCAAGTTCAATTGTTTTGAGACCTCGTTGTTCAAGCGTTGCTTTGACGGTTGGATACCCCTCAGCGATGAGAACGGTTTGGTTGGGAAGGCCAATGGTATTGCAACCGTAAGCCTCCTCTGTGGGCATCCAAATCACTTCGCACCCATCGGGCAATGTTCCAAAGGCTTCTGCATCCAGATATCCTTCTGGAATCAGAATCAACTCGTCGGTTGGTGTAGAGCATATGCTCGTCAAGTGGAGGGCGTGTGGGGGAATGTCAATAATTCGCAACTCATAGTCAAAGAAATCGAGAAGGCTTCGGAGACTGGCGATTCCTAAATCATTGGTTCTTGACGAGCGCCCGACGAAAAAGAGATTCCCTAGCCTGATGATGTCTCCACCGTCCATTCTAGCCTCTCCACCCATGTTGCAAGTTTGAATGCCCTCGAGAGCGCTCATGAGAAATTCGGCGATAGGGGGTTGTTCAGCCACCCGTGAAGGGGCTCCGGGTGTTGGAAGCAGCATATGGCCGTCAACGACAACGGCTTGGTCTTCCACGAACATGCAATCGGGGTGATTGTCGTCTGCATCAAGGCAGTGGACCTCAACGCCTGCATCACGAAGAGCATCGATGTATGCTTGATGTTGGACCTTTGCGAGAGCAACGTCAGTGGGCCCGGTGGCGAAAAATCGGGCAAGGGCCTGCTTGTAGGACGAAGGAACAGAACGCACCAAAGCACGGTGTTTCTGGTCCAACCGAACGGTTGCCATGCATCACCGGTTGACGGGCGTCTCTTAACCCTTCGCCTTTTTTCGGTAGGCGATTTCCGGTGTGCGGTAATTGGGCCGCTGGTTGTGCGGAGATGCAACCCCACCGTTGGCTTCAACAAGTGATGGATGTTCCGGCAACCATGGCCAACCTTCGGTTGAATGCTTTTTCCCTGATGTTCCTCATGCTGCTGGCGCCGCTCGCTGGGTGTTTTGGTGAAGACGGTAGCGACGCCATCACCGTCAAGAGCCTTGAAGTGGTTGAAGCCGATTCGTTATTGGGCGGGTCATGGCAAAAAATAACCTTGGTCGCCAACGACGATCTTGCCGTCTATCTTCCATACTTCGTACAAGACCCTGGATCACTGCGAGCACAAAACGGAACGGTATTGGATATGCGAGCCGATGATACTGTTTCGGTTGACATTCTCTTCCCGCCAAGGAATGCAGATGTTGTCTTCTTCCTCGGTGATTATGGCCGAATGAACTGGCCCATCCGAGCCGCTGACGAGTCTTGGATGGCATGGCTGAATGACAGTTCTGAAGGTTCCTCAATTCAAGTCATTGATAACGAAGACGAGGGGGGTTTGTGGCCCTGGCTCGTCGCAGGAAATGACACTGGGGGTGAAGTTACTCCGCTCATTATGGAAACGGCCCGACCAGAACGTTCGGATTTGACCGATGCAGACGGCGTTGGTGCGAGTGATGGTTGGGTCAACGGCCGAGACGTTTACGAATGGGTTGAATTCATCACCGATGATACGCCATGTGCAACCTGTGGCCCCGACGGTGCAGTAGGATATCTCGACAGATGGATTGGAAACTCAAACCCCTCCTACGAACACTCGATTGTCTATTTTGAAGGCGTCATGCAGGGCTACGGCCTTGATGTTGAGGTCCACCGCTTCCAGTCTGGAACGGCGTGGGCAGTCAACATTTGCGGCTACAAAACTGGAACGGTTTATCCTGATGAGTGGTTGGTCTTCGGGGCTCATTTTGACATTGCCCCCCCCGTTTTGTTCACTCCGGGGCCCGATATCCCTGGATATGGCACGCGCCACGGCGCCTACGACAACGCCGCTGGTTCCAGTATGGTTCTGTCTACTGCAAGCGTTCTTGCTGAGTTCGATGCTCGTAGAACCATGGTCTTCTGCTTGTGGTCATCCGAAGAAGAAGGGTTGTGGGGTTCAAGGGCCTTTGCTAAT
>OCOX01000090.1_pt1 | contig 11500 bp, 13 predicted proteins | sample 1534681 | NCBI WGS metagenome assembly OCOX01 (sample SAMEA3275498, study PRJEB22092) | marine metagenome | biome: ENVO:01000023; feature: ENVO:00002042; material: ENVO:00002010 | collected 2014-06-20T12:20:00+00 | depth 1 m
GGAATACTCCGAAACTCGTCAATCGTGTCATCAAGTAGTTTCTGAATATTCTTATTACGGATTACGACCTCAGTCATCTTCTAATGCTTTTACGATATCGGGGAAGTGAATACCGATAATGTCCCAACACTTATCTGCAATCTCAATATGCTCTTTCTGTGTGCCATTGCCTCTACGCAAATCACAATAGTGAATCCATGAGCGTAACGAACCAGCCATGTAGAGAGTTGATTGTGTCAGACCTTCGGGCAGTAATGCTCGTGCTTGCTCTTTTGCAATGCCTTTACTCAGTGCATCACGATATGCTAAGTCTGCCTGACCCTGCACTTTCTTCTGCTGCATCTGCCACCATTCATTCAGTTCGAAGTCTTCGACTTCAATAGAGTTCTGCCTGTTCTTCTCATCTTGCAATCGTGCTTCTCGTGTCTCAAAGCCTGTTGCTTCTGCATAGCGTTGAGAGAACTCTTGAAATGAGAACGAGCGATGGCGTAAAATCTGCCTAGCAATGTCACGAGTTGTTTTGATTTCAAGTGTCATGTGAACCATCTCAAATGGTGACCAATGATTTTCTTTAATCAAATACTTCAGCAAGCGAGGTGCTGTCTTCGTATTGTTCTGATTAGCAGGGTTGCTCACACGGGCTGTGTATGCAATCAAGTCACCTGCTGTATTACAATCTGTCATTGATGATGGTTTACTCAATGCGATAAGATTAACTTCGCTCATTTCTCAGATACTCCGATGCTTCATTGATATCATAGTCTGTGATATGTATGTTATGTTTACTACGCATATATTCCAGCGTTTGTTTCAATGCGATTGCAGAACCCTCTGCCATCCCTTCGTCAAGTCCACGCATAAAGCCACGATAGAGTCCATACCAATAGGATAAAAAGATTGTCACCAGAACAATCGCTGTGTGTAATAATGCTTCCATGTCTACTCCATCTTAAAGTTTTTAAATCGCTCTGCGGCTTCTGACTTATCAAATGCTGGTGCGTCATCGACAACACCATCATCTAGATTATCATCATCAGACAGTCGCATCTTAGCGCGGTCAATCTTCAGAGTGAAGCGTTGATATCTGGTCGGGTCGTTGTAGCGATTCTTCAACTGTTTGACCATGACTTTACCAAGACTGCTCAGTTCATCATTAGATACAAGAGCAAACATCAAGTCTGCGGTCGCGGGTAGTCCAAAAGATTCGGACGTGTCTTCAAGCCCAACATCGTCATTAGAATAACCAGAACGAGTCGTCTGCGTTGCAGATACAATCGGAACGTTGAACTCGACTGCGAGTCCTCTAATCTCTTCTGCAATACTTTTAATGTATGAATATGAGTTGATAGCACCGCCCATTCCTTTCATTCGACTTGACGCACAGATATTTAGATAGTCAATAAAGATGAGTTCAGGAACAAAGTTCTTCTTCAGTTTCAGTTCATTCAGCAACGCACGGAAGTGAGATGTGTTTGCTTGACCAGTTGGATATTCTTTGATAATAAGTTTACCCTCAGTCTTCGCTTTCAGTCCACTCACTTTGTCTGTGAACATATCTTTCGACAAGTTCTCAAGTTGGTCAATAGGCACATTCAGCAAGTTCGCATCAATACGTTCAGCGATACGTTCTTCTGCCATCTCCATTGTGAGATACAGAACATTATAGCCTTGAGATAATGCACCAGCCGCTTGATGACACATGAACAGAGACTTACCAACACCAGTGCCAGCGAGACAGATGTTCAATGTCTTGTTAGGTAGACCACCCTTTGTAATCTGATTGAACAAGTCAAGGTCAAATGGAACACGCTCTTCTTGCTGGTGATAGAAGTCATAACGCTCGTCTACATTTTCAAGATAATCGTGTCCAATATTAGTATCAAATGAAACGCCGAGAGCCTTTGATAGCACTTCAGGCAGAGCGTTCTTCTGTAGTGTGGCATGTTTTCCATCAATAATAGAGATACTCTCCATAATCGCGTTATAGACTGCTCTATCTTGACACCACTTTTCTGTAGATTCCAGCAACCACTGAAGGTTCTCTTTCTGTGCTTCAAAGACGTTAGGTAAGATTTCGAGAGATAATCTGTAGTCATCTTCGCTCATCTTACCTGCTTCGTCTATCTCAATCTTGAATGCTTCAAGCGTTGGAAGTTTGTTGTATCGTGCCACGAATCGTGAAACTTCTTTGAAGAGAGAACGATACACACCATCGAAATAATCAGGCTTAATGAACGGAAGAACTTTTCGCATATAGTCATCATTGGTCAAAAGATTCCGTAAGATAGTTTGTTCTAGATTAATATTCACTGCCACTCCAATCAGTAACGAAACGCATGCCATAGTTGTTCACACCTTGAGGTATCTCAATGTCTGATTTGCGAATGAGTTTGTTGTTCTTAAACGGACGATAGTCCACGTGGTGATGCCAACGACCATAGCGTTTGACAAGTCGTGCAACATCTGGGTGGTTCTTCACAAGAAACTCTGACTTCTCTCGTGTAGTGTCTTGATAGTCCATCTTGTCTGCATTATATATCTCGTCAGTATTACCACCTTTGACAGTCTGCGTTGCTGACTTGCCTTGAAGAAATGCATTGAACTGGACTGTGCAGTCACCATCTTTGAGAACTTGTAGGCACAAGTCAACGTCTTCGTTATACTTACCACGCCAGCGATGCTTGCAATCATTCTGAATAAGCATACACGAATAGATGCGAGTGTTAGCAACATATGGTGGATACTTCTGCTGTGGTGCAATGAAGAAGCGATACTGAAAGCCAGAGATTTTTACATTCTCGTATCTGTCAGTGAAGTCTTCGGCTGCACGAAAGATTGCACTGCTCTCAACTCGCGCCCGAAGGTTCTTGTGCAAGCGATAGAAGTCAGAGATGTTATCATCCATGACCCAGTGACGCTCAAAGCCATTGACGATAGAATGTTCCCAGCACCAGTTACGAGCAGGTGCAGAACCTTGACCATGATTAGAGAATGGCAGTTCATGTAGTGTCACCCACTCACGAATACCAAAGTCATCAATCGCTTTGTCATACAAAGGATAGTCTTGAGGCTCGACAGCGATATTATGTGGCGTTCTCATTCTCGACAGAGAGCGAGAAGTCATCATAGTATCAGAGCGACCCTTTGATATAATGTATAGCGGATATCTAGGATTGTTCATCATCACCCTCCACCCAACGTAGAAGCGAGTTCTGTTCATTGTTGAGTGCAGGATACCAGATTGCTTTTGATTTTTCTGTCAACGGCTGTTCAATTAAACGTGCAAATGCTTCGTAGTCTTCTTTGTTGCGAAAGTGTAGATTGAGTGTCTTGTATGTCTTCTTCGCTTCATTCACGAACTCAGGCATACCAACCCAATGATTCTTCACATCATTATTTGCATCACTCACTTCAAGACCGTGCGCTTCAAGTGTAGCAGTTTCTTTTGCTTCGACACTGATTAAGTTGTCAAATGTCTCCAATGTGTTGGGAACTGTCTTGTCCGAACTCATCTACTAACTCCTCTAATGTTTCTATCATATCTTCTGTTCCAGCCACTTCACCAGTCTCTAGGTCTTGAGCAACAACGCTGCCATGTGTTAGAGATAGTTCTATGACTTCAGATAGTATTCTAGCACAATACTCTTGGAATGTCAAGTCTTCTGTTGTTAAATCTTGGTCGGGAGACGAGATAATTTCCATATTGAAATGAAGCATATCTGTCTTCCCGTCCAATTCAACAGCACCAAACTCAATGACTGTCTCAGGATATTCTTCCATGATACGAACATGCCAGGCATACTCATTCTCTTGTGCAGGAATAATCTCAAAGTGTATACCCTCACTTAGTTTTGAATCAATCATTACGACTACTCCAAGCAACGGATATCACTATTGCGATACCCGTCACTAATACTGTCCAGAAAAAAGTCTCAATCGGCATCGACAATTGCGTCCATGTCTACTTTTTGGGCAAGTCCAATTGAGTATTGCGACTTGATGAAGTCCGAGAAGTCTGTGTTCTCGAAGATGGGTTCCCAAAATTCCTTCTTGAGTGTCTCGGCTTGGCGAACTTTTCTCTCATCACCAGCCGCACAATACCAACCGTTAGAAGGCTTAACAACATACCCACCAGCAAGAGCAACATCAAGAAGACCGCTAAACTGCTGGACACCACCTTCCCAAGAAACAGAGATAGGGATTTTACTTTTCTCTTTAACATAACGAGACTTCTCTACATTAATGATGAAGTGATAACCTTTGATTTCTGTGCCAACCTTGTCTTGTTGACGACCCAGAATCCAGATGTTGTCAGCACTGTAGTAAATACCAGTTCCGCCACCGACAATATCTTTCGGGAAGAGACCAATCTCTTTATATGTGTGGTTGACGGCAAGCATTGGAATGTTCTTCATCGTCAGATATGGAGTAACCATTCTGAAGAGACCTTTCAATGCTTTAGCACGAGACATGTCAGCCACCGACTTTTCATTCATTGCGTCTTCGAGTTCTTTCTTAGACGCAAGATTACCAATCGAGTCAATAACGATAATCACGTTATCTTCTCGTGTCAGTTCTTCAAGTTGACCAATAATATCAAACTTGAGTTCCTCGACATTCGCAATCGGTGTGTGCAATACTCGGCTAGTGTCAATCCCGAACTGCTCGAAGTAAGATTGTGGCGAACCAAACTCACTATCATAGAATAGCAGAACTGCATCTTCTTTCTCTTTCAGATATGCACCTGCCATGAGCAGAGCAAACGAAGTTTTGAAGTGCTTGCTGGGACCAGCCAGAACTGTAAGTCCTGGCGTGACACCACCGTCAATGGAACCCGATAGAGCAACGTTGACCATTGGAACGTTAGTGGGTACCATATCTTTTTCTGTGAAGAACTTGCTATCAGATAAGACCTCAGTCGTTTTTATCTTCGAGTTCTTCTTCAGTTTGTCCATAATTGACATTCTGTTCAATCTCCCTTTCGTCTTTATCGTAATCTTGACGATACTCATTGTTAATCTCAATCATCTTCTCAATCAACGAGAAGTTCTCTTTATCAAACTTAGTCAGCGCAAGTGCATCTTTGGGGAAACATGCGCCGCCAAAGCCACGCTTGCCATCAAAGCCTGGGACAACTGTGTGACCATGACCAACTCTTGGGTCACGACCGACTGTGCGAGACAGTGTGTGCCAGTTGACACCAAATGCACGAGACGAATCATAAAGTTGATTGAAGAAAGTTACTTTCAAAGCCAAGAAACTATTGATAGCATACTTCACAAATGCTGCTTCGGGCGGTGACAGAATAACAAAGTCGCCATTCTTACACTGCGAGAAGAGGCTATACAACTCAATAATCTTAGCGGATGCTTGAGGCATACAACCAATCACATGAAAAGGTGCTTCAACAAAGTCACGCTTCGCGCTTGACTCAGTAAGAAACTCAGGATTGTAGAACAGACGGAAGATGTCATCTTCAAACAGAGAGTTATACAATCTGTCAACAATATCAGGTGTGATTGTTGATTTGATAATAACCATTGCTTTTGTGTGTTCAAGAAGTTTGAGTGTTGCATCTTCTACAATAGATGCATCAACAAATCCATCATCACTCATAGGTGTGGGAGCGCACACAAATACAAAGTGTGGACCCCATTCAATCAAATCATCTAGTGTGGTATCGTATTTCGGATCCACATGAAACTGTGTTACATTGTGATGAGTGAAAGCAAAGTCAACTGCTTGTCCAACAAAGCCATGTCCGACAATGCCGATACGAACTTTATTTGCCTCATCAGTCACCGGGACTGCCGGTTTAGATACGTTTTTAATTTTCGCCATTTTAGTTTACTCCATAGTAACGTTTATACCAACGAACAAAGGATTCAACACCCTGCTCGATGTTCACTTTGGGCTTGTAGCCCAGGGCTTCTAGTTTCTTTGTAGAAGCCCAAGTCTCTTGAGTGTCTGCGGGATGCGGAGGTGCGAGTTTTACTTTCGCTTCACGTCCCAACTCTTTACTTATGCAATCAATAAAGTGCATCAGTTCTACTTGCTTACCACGACCAATGTTAAAGATTTCATTGTTCGGAATGTTCTGATGCTCCATCATGACTGTCTTGATACCAGCAACGATATCGCCAACATATGTGAAGTCACGCTTCATGTCGCCATAGTTGTATGCTTCAATCTCATTACCTTCAAGAATGTTCTTCGTGAAGTTGAAGAGCGCCATGTCAGGACGACCCCATGGACCATAGACAGTAAAGAAGCGCAAGCCAATGTTGTTCAGACCAGATGAGATGAACTGTGATTCATTAACACGCTTCGTCCAACCATATGCGTTCAACTGATGACCATGAACATTTGGCTCAGTCCATGGCAGAGGATATGTGCCAGCATAGACGCATGATGTTGATGCATAGATGACTTGTGGAACTTCATACATCTTACACATGTCAATAATGTTCTGTGTCGCATCAATGTTATCTGCGTGATACAGACGCTCTTTACCATACGAGTCACGAACACCTGCTCGTGCGCCAAGATGAACTACACAGTCTGGTCGAAAGTGATTGAACACTTCGTCTAGTCTGTCAAGGTCTTTCATGTCGATGTTCAAGACTGGGTGACGGAATGCTGTGACTCGGTCATACTTCAACTGAGGGTCATATAGATTGTCGTTGTAGTTATCAATACCGATAACTTCGAACCCGTCTGCAATCAAGTCAGACATCAGATGTGTGCCAATAAACCCTGCACCACCTGTAATTAATATCTTTGCTGTATCATCCATTTCTGTAAATATACTCCAATGCTCTATCTGCTTCTTTGTCCAATGGTCTATTATTATACCACATTCCTGTGTCATTGTCAAGTTCTTTACACAGGGTTGCTATCTGAGTCGCCGTTATCGGATAGCCTTTTGCTACTGCGTTGCCCGCAATCGCAATCATAATCTGATACATCTTGTGATACCAACCAGTATTAGTAATTGATTTGTATTCAAGTTCAAGTCTGCGCGGCATAAACGGGCAGTCACGATAACTTGTCCAAGTGTAATCAGTATTATCTAGGGAATTTTTACGATGCTCCATCACTGCTTTCTGTAATGCAGGAGGTAGTCTGTCCATGAAAGAGTTACCCTGCTTCTCTACATATGCGTGTTTGTTCATCAGCATATCAGGGTCAATGTGTGTGCCTTCATTTGTGAAGATGAAGTTATATGCGTTCGGGTATTGCGCTGGCACATAATACATACGAGACAAGTCTTTGGTCTGCTTGTCGCCTAGACCCTCAAACTCTTCGTTCATTGCAAACCAGAAGTGAGGCAACTGTTTGCTGTCAACGTTACGAGTCAACGGAAACACGAGACGAAACTTAGGTTGTTCAATAGTTGACGATGCGGTCGAATAGCAAACATAGTGATGCTCACCAAACTTCTCATAGAGTGTCTGCTCTAGAACAGCAGAATCCACTGCGTAATCATCAACATCAAGACAAGCCCAACCAGCCCAGTAATCAACGTTCTTGTTAGACCTGGTAGTATCATCATAATAACGAGCAGGGCTAATAAGAGGAGAAGAATCTCTACCACCTTTCTGTCCTTTCAATTCTGACAGTCCATACAACAAATGCTCAAAGTCATTCCAAGAGTTGAACTCTTGAAAACGATGAGTCTTGTTGTCGAAGGTATTTCGAAACAATGTCAATGCAGTTTTCATTTTAGTATTATATCAAACTTTGCAATATAATGCAAGTTCTAAATTCATTTTTCTTAAAGTTTCTGTGCCATCATCATTTGAGACATACATATCACACTGATACGGAAACACTTGTTCTAACTTTAACTTTCCATGACACTTAATACCAGCACGAACTTCGGGTTTCTCATGATTGTCAAACATCACCCAGTCAGCACCCAGAACATCAACAGCGAGTGTTGTATCAAGAACAACATTCTGAAACCAATGAGCGCCATCAATGAAGACAAATGGAAACTTTCTCCACTGTTTTGTTTCACCTTTGCGTCTACGGTCACTACCGGCTAAAAGATAAAACTCTTCCCAGATTTGAGGTGATGAGTATGGAAAGATGTCTACTACGTTCTTATGTCTCTCCAGAACTTTTGGTGCAAACTCTACATGTTCTGAATGAGGTGGACCACAAGAAACAATACGAGCATCAGGCAAAGTCTGCGCCCAGTAACTTGTTGAATGACCTTTATAGAAGCCAATCTCAAGCATTAGTTTAGGGTCAACTTTCTCTTTGACATAGTGAAACGCATCATAGACTTCTTGAGATGGTGGTATCCAGCCCCAGGTCTTACCTTTAAAGTGCTTATTGTTTTGAAGGTGTGCTACATCATACATCATGAGAAAAACATATCCAGTTGCGCTCTCGGTTCTGCGGACCAACCAACAGCATCGAGAATGGGTTCAAGAGGTCCAGTAAACGTCTTCTCAAACATCTTAGTGTAATCGACATACTTGTTGAGACTCAGTTCTTTTGGCAAGGTGACAGGATAAGATACGACATTCTCGTTGATAGGGTTCGGTGTCTTCAGATAGACGAACTTCACCTTCTCACCATTCTTGATTGTCTCGTATCTCAACTGTTTATCCTTGACATGATGATTATATAGCAAGGCGCCACGCACATGAATTGGAGTGGACTTCTTGTAGATAGTCACTCTGTCGGACCACTTCTTTACTTCACTCACACCACGAGGAAACGAGATGTCTTCGACGGGCAGTTTACAGAACTCAGTCTTGAAGTTTGCGATGAACTGTTGCGTGTCTGCTTCAGAACCCTTGACGAGAATAGCAAACATCTCTTTCATACGCTCACGCACAATCTGTGGTGTGGACGATTTGATGGCTTCGATGCCCATCATCTTGAGTTTGGGCTGTGCATACTGCACACCCTCAGAGTTGTGAACATTCAGAATGTATCGCTTCTTCGCAACCCAGATGCCTCTGTCGGCAATGACCTCACGACCCATCTCCATACGATTAGAGTATGCGTTAGTGTAAGACGCCATATCTTCAAACGACTTCTCTAGAACTTTCTCAAAGTGGTCAGCACAAATCTTATCAAGAAACTTTACAGGGTCTTTGGGATTGAACTTCTCGACAAGACTAGACATATTGAGATACACAGAGTCCGTGTCGATAGCAATCACATAGTCTTTGTCAGGTGTTTCTAATAGTGTATTCATCTCAGTGTTGACAGCACGTTCTGCCCACTTGATGGCTAACTGACCAGCCAGTGTAATACTCTCAGCAACTCGTTGGTCAAAGTAACGGAACCAGCGATTGCCTAGCGCACCATACAGACTGTTCATCAAAATCTTAATCGCCATCTGCTGATTGTCTAGAGTGGCAATCTTGTTTGACAATGCTTTAGTTGGTGTCTGTTCATATTCTTGCTGTGCATCAAGCATTTCTTTCTTGATGACACGGCGCTCAGAATAATACTGACGAATGACACTAGGGATAATGCCTTCTTTCTTCTTACTGAACTTTACGCCCGATGGTGCGAGTGCAAAGCCAGCGTCTACATCTGTCTGCTTGCGTAGCATCTGTTCAACACTTGTATCAGTCAGACCAGGCAGCACAGTCTCGGGAGACATGTTGTATTGCACAATGATGTTTGGATACAGAGAGTTCAAGTCAAACGATGTGACCCAGTCATGTGAGCCAACTTGTGGTTCTTTTACATAACCACCTTCATAGTTGCTCTTCGCTTTCTCAATCTTCTGTGGCACAGCAATCTTCTGAGAATACAGAATGCGATGAATGATACTGTCCCAGATGTTTGTTGTTCCAAGAACATCTTCGTAGTTCACGCCACCTTTGTATGCAAGAGTGAATGCAAGTGATATCAGACCAAGTTTCTCTTCAAGCATGTCAACGAGTTCAACATCTCGAATGTTATACTCCATGAACTTCTGATGGTCTTCTTTGTAGAGTGTGTGTAAGTCACCGAACTCTTCGTATGACAGTTTGCGTTCACCAAGCACCACATTAGCGATGTGGTCAAGACGATACGACTCTTGCTGACCCAGAGTGTTCAGCGTAAACTTACGAAACAGGTCATAGTAATCGAGTTGAGCAATACCGCACAAGTCATATGTGTGAACTTCACGCATACCAAACTTGTTACCAGGTATTGTGCGAGAGCGAACTTCACCCCACGGCGAGAACTTCTTGACGGATTCTTCACCGATAACTTTGCGTGTGCGATTGACCAGATACGGAATGTCAAACTGTTTACTGTTCCAACCAGTCACGACATCAGGCGAGCCATGATCGGACCAGTAATCAAGAAACTTCAGTATCAAATCAAGTTCATTGTCACAGCGATTGTAGACAACATTGTCTGCTGGTGTGAACTCATCACAGCCCCATGCGCGGAAAAACTCTTCTTTACTGTTCTTCGTTGTGATAGCAGTGATAGGATGGTTTGCTTTGTCAGGCTCAGGAAAGCCTTCGTCAGATGCGACCTCGATGTCGATTGTCGTGACAGAAATCTTAGAAGGGTCGAACTGTATATCGCCCTCCCATTTCTGTGCAATGAACTGCGAGACATAGTTGGTCATGCCATAGACATCAAAGCCTGAGACATGTTCATATCGCTTCTGAAATTCAGTTGCGTCTCTCATTGAGTCGAACTGCATTGGCTCTACAGCAACATCATCAAGTGTGCGCCAAGAGCCAGTTTTAGAGTTTACATAGAGGGTGGGTTGAAAGACAAACTTCTTCTGAATACGTTCGGTGCCACGATAGCCTCGACACTGAAGAAAGTTGCCACTGCGTTCAATAGATGTATAAAAGTCCATTATGTAATAATATCACAATCAGTATGTATTGTCAAGAAAAAAGTTGAGGGGCAGTTGCCCGCCCCCCGTGTCTTTGTTAGACAAGTGCAGATAGCACAATGCCAACTTCAGCAAATGCTACAGCGATAACGCCGTAGAGAAAGTTAGTGTGAGTCATTTTATTTCCTCGTTTAATCGATGTTGATTTGACGAGGCTGCTTCTCTTCTGGGATTTCCAACTTCAATGTGATAGCAAGTAAGCCATCCTGAAAAGATGCTCCAGTTACTTGGACATACTCTGACAGGCGGAATCTACGCTCAAAGTTACGGGTGGAAATACCACGGTGAATAACTTCTCGACCTTTAGATGCATAAGTGCCTGTAATCTTCAGTGACCGTTCTTTCTGTTCGATTTTGATATCTTCTCGTGCGAACCCTGCAATAGCGAGTTCAATCAGATATTCAGTTTCACTTTCTTTGATGACGTTGTGAGGCGGATAGTGGTCTTTAGCGTGTGACGCTGCAAACTGCATGTCGTCCAGTAGTCTATCAAATCCAATGAAGGCGGACTTTGGGAACAAAGTTTTTTCGATACTAGTCATGTCTCTTTATCTCCTGTTAAGCAAGACAGTTCAAGAACCCGTAATCGGCGTTCTCATTACTATATATAATGTATAG
>OCOX01000093.1_pt1 | contig 11347 bp, 10 predicted proteins | sample 1534681 | NCBI WGS metagenome assembly OCOX01 (sample SAMEA3275498, study PRJEB22092) | marine metagenome | biome: ENVO:01000023; feature: ENVO:00002042; material: ENVO:00002010 | collected 2014-06-20T12:20:00+00 | depth 1 m
AATAATTGGGCGTGATTGTTTCCACTAATTTTGAGTGAATAGGACTTACCGCCATTCTTTGGGTCGGTGTCATTCACTACTGCGACGAATTCTCCTTGTTGTCCAACAGCCATAATATCACTTCAAGAACGCCCTTGCGACTATCGTCCTCTATTTAGCCCCACCGTATGAGCGCAACTGACAAAACCGGTGTCAAAACTTCTTTTTCAACAGCATTTCGAGTCGACTCGCAAGGTCTTTTGGTAGGAAATGTGGCATGCTTAGGTGAGTTGTTCTGCCCCTTCCGCCGGTGATTGTAGCCACTCTCGATGAGATGATTTGCCGCTCCTCAAAATCTTTTAGATATTTCCAAACCGTGGTATGGCTCTTCATTTTTTGTTCATACTCTTCGCAAACAACGGCATACAACTGTTCGACATCACCGGTTGTCATCGACTCTTGTTTTGTCAATCGTCTGCACAAAGCAAGGAGTACCAACATCGCATTTGGGTTGAGGTCGTCGATATGTTCGAGGTTACTGCCCGCCGTCGTCGGCTCCCTGTTGAGCGGGACATGAATATCATCGATGATGAGCCGCCGTTCATTGTGAGCATCTTGGCGGAATTCACACCGCTCCACCGCAGCATTGAGTAATTCAATCACTCGGCGAGCATCGCCGGTTGGGGCTGCTTTCTCAGCTAATATTCGTATGATTTCTGGCGTCCACGTTCCTGGTACTAATCCCATCGTAGCTCTCTGAGTCGCAATTGCAGCAAGGCCTTCTACATCGTATGGTTTCACCCTGAGGTGGTTGGTACTTCCCATCCTTGAGATCACCGCAGTTTCCAATACATCCAGCACTTGTTCTTGGCTGATGAGGATGAGAGACAGCGTACCTTTCCCACTTTGGTCTTCATCAATACGCAACAGTTGGTACAGCAAGTCATCTCCCGAACGCCGCAGCATATGATCGACTTCGTCTAAGACGACGATGAGATGAGATGTTTCCTTGCGCAGAATACGCCGTAGGCTCATCAACAGTTCTCCCATTGAGAGTCCACGGTCTGGATGGCCGGGTGCTAATTCGTGCAAGATGCGCTGAACGACGCGCATGCTTGTCGAAGCATTACGGCAGTTGACATGTACGGAACGAATGTTCCTTTTGTTTGCGAAATGACGTTGTATGTCTCGGCAAAAGGTTTGGGCAAGTGTTGTTTTGCCGCTTCCTACAGGGCCGGTAATGACTGCACGGCCCGAGCCTTCTGGCAAGTGGATTGTTGTGAACTTCGAAGCCAATTCATTTTGAATATTGTCTCTGCCAACCAACTCCTCTGGTACATAGTCGAAGTTGAACACTTCGGGATTCGCCAGAATCCATCCAGCGCCAATTCGGTCGAGGTAGTTACCCATAACATCGGAAGGCTTTCGCCAACCGTTATTGAACATACGGTTTCATTTGGTCTGAAACAGTGCGAATTGAGCGGAATTGAGTAATCGCTCAGGGTATCTCGTCGAATTGATATCCAGTTTCCCATTTCTTTTCGCCAAGAGCGACTTCCAACTCGAAAGGCGTGATGAGTGGTTTTTGGTACCGGACAGCATCATCGATGGCTATCCGTGGACAGGCCGTGTTCACAAAAGCGTCAACAGGATAGAAGTCAATTAGGTCTGGACCGACGTGCTCAAGAGCGAGCAGGTATCCTTTCTTACCGTGTTTTTCGAGCAGGCGCTTCATCCTTAGTGCCAAACTTCGACGCATCTGTCCAGGTTTTTCTCCGATGAGGATGCCGAAACGTTGTGCTTCGCCAGAAGCCATAATCAGTCCGAATCGCTGCCGGAGGATACGCTCAATTCGTTCAAGAGACATCTCTTCAGCATCGCCTGTGTACGGGTCAAGCATTGCCAGAGGCTTTCCAGTGTGAAGCACCAGTCCAATCGGATGGAAGTCGCCTGAGCCAAGGAAAAGGTAGTGCCCAATGGAATCATCATCGCCTGAATAGTTGCAACCGAGGACTTGTCCTGGGAAAGACAGCCGTGCACCGCCAATTGGGATTTCGACTTCGAAGCCGGCTTCTTCCAATCGGTCATGGAAATCGGGAAGCAGGTGCAAATGTTGGATTGAACCAACCAAGCCAAGTTTCGTACCAGTAAGCGGGGCAAGTCTTCCAACAGCGTCCATAAATCGATCCTGTGCATCCTCCTCAGAAAGTGCTTCGGGAGCCGGCTGGTTGTGCATCCTTTCGCGCGCCATTGCTCTGTGAGCCTCTAAGTAAGCAAGTACTGGTTTAAGTTCAGGGTCGCCATCATATGTCACATCGATGAATTGAGTCGGCATTCCCGAATCGATGTTCATTTGCGAGTGGCCCATGTGAGCGACAAGTTCTACGCCCATCATTTGCATTTTATCATGGACCAAGTCACAAGCACCGTAACAAGGGTCAGCGGCTAGAATCACCTTTGCACTTGTTTCTGTTTCTATGGAGTCCATCATTTCGAGAGCTTGCATCTTCAATCCTTCTGGCACTTGAAGCGCAATCAGGCGGTTATCATTCGCTTGAATTCTTTCCATTAATTCAGTCAGTTGAAAGTCGTGACGGTCCAAATCCATGTTCTTCCCCAAGATGAGCGGCACGCCACCCCCTCATCAATCCACCCGTTTGTAGGAGTCATTCTTCGTCGAGCAGAACGATACGCGCACCGTCCATTTCAAGGCGTACCAGTGATTCAATTGCAACATCTGGGTACTCGGATTGCAGAAGTGCTAAACCAGGCCCTTTTTCGACAACGGCAATGATGTGAGTTACTTGAGCGCCGGTTCGCCGTACGCCTTCTAACACTGCTTTGAGAGTTCCACCTGTCGAGAGAACATCATCCACGATAACGACCTTTTCGCCGGTTTTCAAATCGTTGAGGAACATTTCCCCTTTCGAGTAACCGGTTTCTTGTCCGATGGTAACTTCGCCTTCGAGGCCGTAAGAGCGCTTACGAGCAATAATCAGCGGGATTCCTGTACGAACGCTGAGAGGTGCCGTTAGGGGGAGGCCCATTGCTTCAATGCCAAGAATAAGATCGACACCATTCCAATCAATGGCTTTCTCGCAGAGGTCTGTCACTGCTTTGAGTACCATGGGGTCGAGGCGCGGTACACCGTCGGTGATGGGGTGAATGAAGTATGGATAGTCCCCTTTCCAAATCACAGGAGCGTTGCGCAGGCTCTCTCGAAGTCGATTCATTGCATCCGTCATGCCACATGGCTTTGAGTGACGGGGTATGACCTTTGCTCAAAGTTCAGCAAGATACTCGACGTACTCGTCGGGGTCTAAGAGGTTCTCGAGGTCCATTTCGTGTGGTTCGATGATGATAATCCATCCGTGGTCGTATGCTGAATCGTTCACGAGGTCTGGATTGATTTCTACTTCCCCATTCACTTCAGCAATAATTCCTGAGTATTGAGATGGGAAAGCCACTTTTTCTTCTGCTGTCCAAATTGAGAACATGTCTCGACCTTCGTCGATTTCGTATTCGGCTTGCGGGAGAATGACTCGCAATACTTCTCCGATTTCAACAGCGAGGAACTCGCTGACGCCAATCATCAATCGTTCGTCTTTCTCTTGATACCACAAGTGGTCACGAGAATATTTTCGGTTGTGGGCTACGCTGAATTCTACCACTTCTTCGTCCATGGTTAAACATCCTTAAATCGGGCCGAACCCCATTGTATATGAATCTGAGGCATATTTTGGTTTCAGGGAAATACGACAAACGGGTTAAGTGAGTCGGCGTTTTAGCACCCTTTGGTCGCCTATGGATTATGCCGAAACCGATGAACAGCAAATGATTCGCGAGCTTGTTCGCGATTTCGCCGAAAGTGTGCTCGCCCCGACTGTTGAGCATCGCGACCAAAATCAAATTCCACCCTCGGCAGAGTGGCAGGAGTTTCTTGACTTTGGCCTCCAAGGTGTAACTATTCCAGAGCAATACGGCGGATCACCGGTCGATGATGTTTCGGAATCGATTATTGTCGAGGAACTTGCACGCGTTGACCCCTCCTTCGCAGTGATGTACTGTGTCCATGTTGGACTCTGTGCCAAAACTATTGCACTGCATGGTAATGACTCGCAAAAAGAGCAGTACCTCACCCGATTGGCAGCAGGAGATGTTGGTGCTTATTCACTCTCTGAAGCAGGAGCCGGAACAGATGCAGCGGCAATGATATGCAAGGCAAAACTCTCGGATGATGGCAAACATTTCATTCTCAACGGCGAGAAAATGTGGGTGACAAACGGGGCACAGGCGCAGATTCTCGTGTTGTTCGCTAAGGATGTCGACCATCCAGATTACGGCGTTAAGAAGCATGGTGGCTCAACAGCCTTCATCGTTGATTCCTCTTTTGAAGGATTTTCAGTTGGTAAGAAGGAAGACAAACTCGGCATTCGTTCATCGGATACTTGTACGCTCATTCTGGAGAACTGTAAAGTTCCAGTCGAGAATGTTTTGAAAGGTGTAGGCAAGGGATTCCCTATCGCTATGAATGCTTTGGATAACAGCCGAATCGGTATTGCTGCCCAAGCTCTTGGTATTGCCCAAGGTGCATATGAAGCTGCTCTTCAATATGCTCACGAGCGCGAGGCATTCGGAAAACCAATCGCCTATCATCAAATGATAATGGCGTATTTGGCTGACATGGCCACACGCATCGATGCAGCACGACTTCTCGTCTACCGAGCTTCGTGGGTGAAACAACAACACTACGAGCATAACGGACCCCGGCACTCAAAGGAAGCCAGTATGGCTAAACTCTACGCTGGCGACACGGCAATGTGGGTTTCGGAACGAGCCATCCAAGTTTTGGGCGGCTATGGTTACACCAAAGAGTTCCCAGTCGAACGTTTCTTCCGAGATGCAAAGATCACGCAAATTTACGAAGGAACACAAGAAGTCCAAAGAATCGTGATTGCTCGAGCTCTCAAGTGAATCAGCGCAGGACAGGGTCTCTTCCCTTGAGGAGTGCTTGCCTTCTCCCACTTGACCACTTCACAATTTTCCCGACACAATTGATTGTTGTGTCAATCTTGAGTGCGAGTATTTTGTCGTTTTCTGATTCAGGGAACATCACTCCAGCAGAGAACGGCCCACCGTCGATTTCACCGACGACTGTATAGCCACCACGGTACTCATTTTTCGCAAGCAGAGTACGCTCGACCTCTTCGACTCGAAGGGCGCAAAGATGTTCGTGACACTCAACAATGATTGCTTCGGCCTCGCTTGAAAGGCGAGATTGTTCTAATTTTTCAATCATCATTTCATTCGGGTTTTCGATTTCCCAAGAGATTGATCCATCTGTGACAGGGACGCGAACAGCGATGGCCTTTTCATCGACTTGAGATGCGATAATTGCAGCCCCTGCGCTCGCCGTGGTGATTGCTGATACCGTCTCTCTCGCCGTGTCCTCGATTTTTTGTTCGACAACTTCTGTAGATTTAGAGATGGAGTCCAAAGTTGTTTCAGTGGCCATAGCGCTTTTCAGTTCCGCCTCCTGTTTCTTCATTCTCAAGAGCGCTTCTTTGTTTGCTTCCTCCATTATGCGGGCCGCTACTTCTTGGTCCACTTTGAGTTCGTCGATTGATTTTGCAGTCTCTTGAAACTCTTCTTCCAGATCTAGAAATTCGTCAGCGACTGATTCTGATTCGGTTGTGTTTTCCAACGGTTTTTCAAACCCGATAGATTCGAGAAAGCCCCACCATTCTTCGACGGATAATTTCCCATCGGTGTTTGCGTCCATAAGCTTCATGAGCGAGTCAATGACCCATTGTGGAGGTTCGCTGTTTGAGACTTGGCGAACAAATTTCATTGCTTCATCGTTGGTGATGTACATGTCTGAATTCGCATCGAGCATTTGTGTGAGTTGAGCTGTTGTGTATTCCGAATCTTTGAGCCACTCACCAAATTTTTCAGCCATCTTGGCCGCCATTGGATCACTTTCGACCTTTCTAGAAACGCTTGATTGGATGTTTTGCACATTGCTTCGGATGTTTTCTGTAACTACCTTTTGAGCCTTAGGCGTCATATTCTGTCGAACAGACTGTGCCCATTTTTTGACGGAGTCTTGTTGGGAAAGAATTTCGATGACCGTCTCTCTTGGAATGTGCGCTGGAGGGGCATCTCCAGTGAATTTGACTGCAATCTCTGCCAACTCGTCGTTGTTCAATGAAGTAAGATTGAATCCCTTGTCAATGAGTTTTTGGCCGATTTTTTCTAAGGCCTTATCCTTGATAGTCCCGCCTTGCATAGTTGAAGCAAGTCATTCTTATTCATCAACTTGGTGCCAACATTATTCGGGAAATTGCAGGGCAGGCCAATCAAGATAGTTCTCTTCACGCCAATGAAGAGCGCACAGTACATCCTCTACTTCATCCGAACTTGCGAGGTCACGTTCGATTTGCAATCGATGCAACCATCCCTTTAATTTCCCTAGAGCGCGACCTTTAGGGAGGCCAGTTCTTTGCATAATCCAATGCCCATCGACCAGTGAAGAGTGCCCACTTCTCAGCGGTGGAAGTTTCTCTAGAGTTTCCAAGAGGGCATAGACTTCGTCTACTTCTTCATCACTTCCACCCATCGATGGTGAAAGGTTGTGGCTTCGAATAACGACTTCCAATTGGAGGTGCAGTTCAGCCTTGTCTTCCAACACTGCTCTGAATACCCGAAGGTTGGGTAACGAGGGTTTAGGTAGTTGACCGAACTTTTGATGCAGTTCCATAATGTAATTGCGTTCTTTCTTTGAGAGTTTCAGTTGTGATAGAACCTCGTCAACCTCTATAGAAAATGTCTCGCAGAGCAAAAGGGCGAAGCGAGTGAGCCCATCAAAGCCGTGGGCATATGGATGCTGTAATGCAGAAAGGAGAACATGTTGAGAGGCCCAACTCCCTGGTAAAAAAGTGTCAAGAACGCCATCATGGGCCATTTTTTCAACGACTTTACCCATGTTCCTTCCACTCAAAATTTTATGCCATTCCATCCATATGCGTTCATTGGTAACAACTTTCAGTTTGTGGGCATTTTGCCGCAGCGCCTCACCCAGTTCAAAGTCAAATTCCCATATGCCCGCTTTTCCACGATCGAGAAATCTGTACGCACGAAGAATCCTCAAGGCGTCTTCTGAAAGCCTACCGTAGGCTTGGCCCACGGCACGAATCAAGCCTCTGTCCATGTCCTGCATGCCGAAATGCGGATCATGCATTACTTTGCGTGCTACATCAATCGCCATTGCATTTATTGTGAAATCTCGACGCTCCAAATCTTCTGATAAGGAGGTGCCCCATTTGACTTGTTCAGGTCTGCGGCCGTCGGTGTAGTGGCTTTCGATACGAAGGGTAGTGGCTTCATACAGTGCTTGTTTTCCTCGCAAACTCACGGTGCCATACTCTATTCCAGTGGGTATCGCGTTTGGGAAAAGCTCCATCATGTGTTGAGGTTCAAGGGATACTGCAAAATCAATGTCGTGTACATCGAGCCCCAGGCAGACGTCCCGTACTGCGCCACCTACAACCCAAATACCTCCGCCGTTTTGAGCAACTGTTGATACGATCTCAAGAACTTCGCTGGGGAGATTGTCAACCCATTTGAGCACATGCGGGGGGCATTCAAGAGATGGCAAATCCGCTTCAAGTGCAGGTGCAGGCCATTCCTCGATTCGCATAACACCCCTCCTTTATGATGAATGGGGGCGCACAGCAGACAAAGCATTATCGCAGAAGAGCCGTTCGAAAGGCTCAATGTGGGATGATGAAGAAGTTCACCTGGTGCCGTATGAATGGCTCAAACCTCATGAAGAAATCAAGCCACGAAACCGAGACAAGCTTCTCGATATGACAAAACGGTGGGGCGGTTTCACCAAACCTCTCATCGTCGATAAGAAGACAGGTTCTATTCTCGATGGGCACCATCGTTATTCGATAGCGGGCGTTCTCAATCTGGCTCGAGTCCCCGCAATTTGTGTGGATTATTTAGAAGACGAACGAATTGAAGTCGATGTTTGGCCAGCGTCGTCAATCGACACAATCACCAAGCAACAGGTCATCGACATGTGTCTTTCTGACGGGGTATTCCCTCCCAAAACAAGTCGGCACACCATTGCAGACCACCTTCCACCAATCCACGTTTCATTGGAGGAACTTGCTCAACCCGCTCCAACTCAGTTGGATTGACGAGTTTCGAGGTATGAACGCCAGCGAGCGTTACCTTTACCTTCCAGTTTCACGCCATGTTGGGGCGCTCCAGAGATTTTCACTGTATGCTCTTTGACGATACCTTCGTGAGAAATCATGAGAGTCACTTCTGAATTGGCTTTCCCTTTGAGGGAGGTCTTGAGTTTGTTCGTCGATGACGTACGTAATCCGTTCACTGCAACAATTTCATCGCCCGGCATAACGCAGTGCCGTACAGGTGAGCCGGTGTGATGCGAGGTTGTGATGACTCTGCCGTCTTTGGCCGAAAGGTTGAGGCCGAGCCATCCGTGATTCTCATCATCGTTCTCAAATGGTTTTTCTGGAACCAGCTTAAGTCCGAAGTAGGCCATTGTACCCTCCATGTCGGGGGCTTTTCGTTCGTGCATAAGTGCGTCGAGGAGTGAACCTAATTGGCGACCGCCTTTCATTGAAGTAAGTGCTTTTCGAATGTCTTTGTATGTAATGCCTAACCGTTGTGTTGCATCGCATTCTAGAGCATGTCTTTTGCATAATTCGGCCATTAAATCGCATACTCCTGAATCTCCTTTGGAACGCCGCCGTAATTCAGCATCCAACTGCATAATGGCCAGCTCGCCTTCAAGATAATAGGAGATTTGAGTTTCCCTTGAGAATGCATGACCTCGATACAAATGAATCCAGGCATCATGACTCGATTCGGCTAGAGATTCAGTGTTCATGCCATTTCGAGCAGTATGGCGTTTCATCTTCCTCAAGAAATCCTTGCGCCAGTCTTTTTCAGACCAAGCACCAGAGCGAACACACAGCATATCCCCCATCCATGATGTGCCTCCTTCAAACCACCACAAAAGATCTGAGTGAACTTCACGTTGGAGGTCATAATCAAGGAAATTACGAGGCCGAAGTCGCTTTACATTCCACTGATGCAAATATTCGTGACTGAACAAACTAACGAGGTCGAGGTATTCATCCTCGTGACCAGGCATGAGGCATTGGCGTGGTAGCATTGAGGTTTGTGAATTAAGGTGTTCTAATCCGCCGCGCATACTTTCAGTCAATTGAATGACAGTGACATAATTATCCCAAGGGGGTGTTCCGAAAAGAGCATGATGCTCTTTGATTATACGATTCATATCCACTTTGAACCTGTCGAGCATTCCTTGGTCGACAGAATATCCTCCACTGTCCCAAAGTTTGAGGTGATGTGTTCTTCCATCCACGACCCATGTGTCCAATGGGTTGGCATTGCATTCGATAATTGCATCGAGTAATTCATCTCGGTTTGGCGATGTAAATCGGTGAGTAATTCCAATGTTTCCGGTCAATTCTCCGGAGCAATTTTTCTCACCAGTTCCAGTATATTGTGTAGCAGGCTTCCATTCGTTTGGTGCATGCAACTCAATAACATGCTCCATATCCATTCGTTTTGAGTCAATGCCTTCAGTAGGTAAGAACCATGTGAAGGGTGGCATCATGTGCAGGTGAGTGTCGTCAAGGTGATTTGACCGAACGGATAAGTCGGTGGCCAAAAGACGGTATCCAATGGAAACGGTATCGGTATTGGTAGGGATTTTAATTTTCATTGCGTCTACATCCTTACGGTTGAATGCAAGAGCATTGCCATTTTGGTCCTCTGCTGTGAAGTCGGTCATGTGTTGTATCGGTTCACGAAGGAAGTACGACCCTGGTACCCATCGAGGGAAGTGTACAATGAGGTTTGTACCTGTGAACGGCCCTTTAATTTCAATTCCTACATGCAGACGTCGGGATTCACCTTCTGTCGCGTCGATGAGGAATCGAATCCCCGATGTTGGCCGGCTCATAGGCCAAGTTCGGTCGAGGCGGTTGAAAGGTTCTCTGCTGTGACACGAAGCAAATCATCTTCACATTCATCGAGGAAAGCACGATTTTCACGAGCGATTTCTGGTTCTCCACATCGACCGATGAGTCGTTCGAGCAATCTTGCCCGTTCGATCGAGCTCACCGATTGGTTACGAATGATTGTCCATCGTAATGCGTCGAATTCCTCTGACTTCTTACCTTGTAACCAGCGACCAAGTACTGCGTATCGTTGATGTCTTAGCAGGATTTGTATCGGCTTGTCTTCAAGAGACGAGCATTGCAATCGAAGTTCTTTGACCACATCATTCATGTTCGAACCCGAGAGGTCTTTCGTCACTTGAACCAAAACTTCACCTGCATTTTTTACAGCTGAGGAAAGCAAAGGATTGACCTTGATTCCACGTCGTAATGCGTCACTCATACTTTCTTCGGAGAGCGTCTCACCGTTTTCGACGATGGCGTGCAACGCTGCCTCACGTACACTGTTGTTGGTATCAGAAAGCGCGGAGGCTCGATGTTCAACTGTTGCTGCAGAGCATAATATTGCTAAGCGCCGCAAACCGCTGTCCTCATGATTCAAGAATCGTTCGACATGCAGTTCGGCGTCTCGGCCTTTGAGCAGTGCTTCAGCTGCTTTCCTCTGGCAGGTCAAATCTTCATCTTCGATGAGCAGTAAGGCAATCTCGGTGGTGTCTTCTGTGAATTCTCCAAGCAAGTTTGCTGCGCATCTTCGTGCTTCAAGCCATGAATGCTCGGCCAGTACTTTCAATGTCGCAACACCTTGTTTTGGAGCCCACTTTCTGTGAGCCTCCAAAGATTTCGAACGAAACCATGGATCCTTATCGTTGAGCAGTGGTACGAAACCCTCCAACGCCCTAGGGATGTCGGTGTCGAATAAGACTCGAATTGCTCGACGTCTTTTCCGAACATCACGATGCTTGAGGCGGGCGATTTCGCTGTCAAGACCACCCGCTGCCATGACCAAGCGTACAGGCTGACACACATAGGGGTGTGCATTCCGGTTGATGATTCGCTACCTTAGGATGAATCGTTTGTTCAATGCGCAAGTCACCGTTGAAATTCATCGAAAAAGAAACCATCGTCGTCATCATCATCGTTCCAATCGACAGCACCCGGTTGGGCAAGGTTTGGATGCAGCATCATTTGGAGCATCGGCCACAACCGAAGGAAGGATGGTGATGCATTCCACATCAACTGAATCATTGGATGTTCGCTCATCGGAATGCCTCCTTCACCGGGCGGAGGTAGGTCTGCGGGCAATAATCTCAGTTCGACAATTAAATCTCGAAGCGCATGCG
>OCOX01000095.1_pt1 | contig 11295 bp, 12 predicted proteins | sample 1534681 | NCBI WGS metagenome assembly OCOX01 (sample SAMEA3275498, study PRJEB22092) | marine metagenome | biome: ENVO:01000023; feature: ENVO:00002042; material: ENVO:00002010 | collected 2014-06-20T12:20:00+00 | depth 1 m
TTGCCGATTTGATACGTTCGTACGTCGTTTAATGAGGGCGTGAGGAGGCGTTGCGTCTCTTCCTCTTTGCTGCCCACAGAGTGCTCTATTCATGGTAGCATATAGCGGTTCTGTAGAACACTTTTTAATCGGTGTGGCGGATTCGCAGTGCACCGTTTTTTTAGGCATCTTAAGATTACCATGCAAGAAGGAGTACGAGCATACATCAGCCCGGCCAAGAAGGCCACCGTTAACCGAACATTCACCGTATACGGAGGGAGGGTGATTCAATTGCCAGTTCTTGATATGGCGAACTTGAAGATTGCCGCAAGCCAAGAGGCTCGAGACTTCGTGCGAGATCATCTCCACGATTCAACCACTCTCGGGTTCCCGGACATGGGGCTGTTCAAGGGGCATGGGGTGATTCTCCAGCCACTCAACGCAACCACTTCGCACGTTTTGTTGGTCGTTGACGATGAGATGGCGCTGGTCATGCTGGCGATGTTGAACCACACATACCAAGTCATGGGCTACGGGCTCATCTACGATTCGACTACGATACTTTCAGAGCCCCAGGCTACCGATCACGAGGGCGTCGCCACCAACGGTAGCATGGAGCCATCCACGGATGCTCCCAGCGGACCTTCCACTGGTACGCCAAGCTCACGTGCCACGGCCGATGTTCTCGGCATGGAGGTGGCCTGAATGTGGTTGTACATTTCCGGCGGCTTCTTGTCCATCGTTGCACATCGCGACCAACCTATGCACCTACTGGTTCGTGCTCGACACCCTGACCACATCGGCGCACTTCTTCCCGGGCTTGAGGTTACCGTTATGCCCGAAGCAGACTATCCGTTCCGAGTCGTAGCGCATCGAACTGTTGTTCAGAGAGCGCTTGTCCATTATGTGATGAACATGGACTATGACAACTTCAAGAACAGCATTGACGATCGTGCATACCACGATACCTGTGTTGAAGTGTGGCGAACAATGTGGGCTTTTGGATGCCGTGAAGGAGGCCTTTGAATGCGTACAAGCATCACGCACCCGCTTCGCATCGACTGGTTGCCCGTTGAAGGCGACGAAGGTCGCATCGGCATGACGTTGTGTCCCGGCAAATATCAGCCAATATCTTGGACTGGTGGCTGGGACAGACAGTTGGATTTGGATTTCGAGGCGTTGAAAGAAAACGGCACATTGAAACTCATAAGTCTCGTTACGCCTGAAGATATGGAACTTCTACGTGTGACTGAGCTACCTGAGTATGCTGAGGCGAGTGGAATTGAATGGATTCACCTCCCGTTACCAGACACATCGGTACCTACTCGGAAGTAGCTTCGGCGATCTGTACCCGTATTCACTGAACTGCAAACTAGTATTGCCGAAGGTGAACGCGTCGTTGTACATTGCATGGGAGGGTTGAGTCGGGCTGGAACTTTTGTTGCCATCTACCTCTACCTACGCGGTTATTCAATGATTGAGGCTATCCGAAAAGTACGAACTGAACGCGATGCGCGTTGCATCAACGCTAAGCAAGAAGCATTTCTTTTCGACCTTGAAACACAGCAGATGGATGAGCGGTCAAAAATCGAACGTTATGCATGGAATACTGGTGGCTTTGACGGCAACTTAATTTCTTGGGCTGCAGAGCATCTTTGTGACTGGCCGATCAACAGCCAATGGAGACCGTATGGAAGTGGTGTCTTGTACGTTAAAACTGACCCAACCACCTGGCAACTCACTTCGATTGTGGACCACCCATTCGCTCGGCTTAGCCATGCTGCATTCAAGAATCTCATGGAAAATGTAGGTTTGAAATTGGATGACAAAACACTACCGGATTGTGGAGAAAATACGTTGTCATCTGCAGAGTTTTCTGTAAGAATGCTGTTCAAAATGTGAGGACTTTTTCGCTGCTCTGAACCCATGCTGAACACTCAGCCATGGTTGAAAATTGTGCTCCTTCGTAATACGGCTGGCCCTTGAGCACGCCGCATCGACTTTGACACGTTCCGCAGACTTTGACCGGTACACCGTTGGCAATCAGTTCCTTGGTCATCGCTACCATGTCTTCAATGCCTTCGGGAGGCTCTATGCCATCACGCGCTAAATCGACGCTGTCGTTCATCAAAAACAACCGAACTTCAGCACCATCGCTGTTCAATTGTCGAGCTAATCGCAGCGCATTCCATGTCACGTCGGTGCCGTCGTAGGGCTGGTGGTTGAGTATGATGAGTATGGCCATGTAACCGCCACAGCAAGCCGGTGTTTGAAAGCAACGATGAAATCATGCGCGTCTTGTCAAAACATGCCTTCAAAAGGCGAAGGCTGAAGCGTCGTGTATGAAACTGTCATTTGCTGCGTTTGCCAAATGGCTTATTCCTCATCGAAAACGTGTCCACGTTGCCGTACTCTTCCTCACTTTACTGATGATTCCTGGCGTACTCACTGCCCTTCAACCCATCGATATGGAATCGTATGAAATGGATTCTCCAGAACTCGAAGCACAATCCATCATCGATAACGAGTTCTCCAACTCTGAAATCATTCTTGGTTTCCTCGTTTCCGCCAGAGACCCTGCCAAAGTACCGCCTATGGAGGAATGGACGCCAGTACCCCGAATGAGCGACGGTGCACCCGATTATGCATCGTTGCCAAGTGCCAATCAGATGCTTGAGGCCGGAGAGCCATGGGGCGGAATCAACGCCCCAACTGCGGGCATCATGAACCTCACTTTGTTGCAGGAAATCGACTCAAAAGTTGACCTCGTTCAAGAACACCCCCTCAGCAAGGCGATGAAGCCATTGGTGAACGATGTCACCGGTAATCAGGCCCCCGGGGCCATCTCGTTGTCAGACCACTTCAGAGGTTTCATGAACGGTTCATCTATTCTTACTCAACCCGGCCTCACCACACTTGGTGTCGTCACAGAGCCGCCAACAAACTGGACGGATTGCGGCGTGTTGGAATGCCTTGAATTCGATGACGAAAACGTCACACAGCAACACATTGACTTAGCAGCATCTCGAATGGCTGAAGCATCCGACAACAATTTCCTGCGCTGGTTATCTTTGGACAGAGGGTTTGTCGCCGACATGAATGCGCTCCAAACTGGCCCTGTCGGCGGTTCTCTGAACAGCGACGGAACCTGGGAGAATGCCTTCTACGCAACCGGCCGCTGGTCTGCCTCCTCGACATGGCTGCTCGTCCAATTTGATCGCGGAATGCTTGAAGAAATGGGTTGGGAAGTCATTTGGAAAGACTCCCTACAGGAAAAAAGCCTTGATTTTTCTGACGACGGTGTCAAAATTGGTGGATACAGAATAGCCGACCGTTCTCTTGTTCTCCACCCCCCGCAATACACAGAAGAGTACTGTCTTGAAATGCAGAAAGAGGGGACTGGCTGTTCGACAGAATGGTCGTACATGGATTTGGAAGGGCACTTACGCTCAAACGACCGAACCACCATCACGCTCCTCCTCGGCCAAGGCGTCAACGTCGAAGTCAACAGAGAACTGCAGGCGAGCGCTGGCCTCGTGATACTGATGGGGATTGCCATCGTTGGACTGCTCTATGTGAGCCTGAGGAGAGTTTCGGATGTTATCATCGTCATGTTTGCCCTGGGAACGGCGATGCTGTGGATGCAAGGAATGATTGGCCATTTCTCGAGTATTACCTCCTGGTTTGGCCTCTCCCTCATTGCCCGCTCGCAATTCTCAAATCTACTCCCGATTCTCATTCTTGCGTTAGGCATAGACGATTCGTTGCACGCACTTCATCGCTACAAAGAGGAGCGAAGCAACTCAGCGACACCTCAGGAAGCTGCAGAAACGACTCTCCAAAGAGTCGGTCGAGCCATCATGCTGACCTCATTGACCACGATGGCGGCGTTTGCAGCGAACGTGTTCAGCGACATAGCAGTACTTCGTTCATTTGGAATTGAAGCCGCCCTCGGCATACTTTCTGCATTCATCCTCACCGGGCTTTGGGTGCCGTTGATTCGACTCTCGGTCGATGATTGGATGAAGAAGCGAGACATGAACATCGAAGAATCCGGCGACACGACCCATTTGGTCCCTGAACGTTGGCTGAAGAAAATCTCTCTTGGTTCTGGTACCTTCAAGAATTCCATCATCATCGCCGGAGTTGCATTCCTTTTGACGGTTCCAGCCGCTTGGGGCATGGCTCAACTCGAAGGGGATTTTGCGGTCGAAGATTTCCTCGACGAGCGTTCAGACTTTGCTATCGGTGTTCAAGAAATCTCACAACGGTTTGCTGATGAAGGAGAACCAGCAAACTTACTGATAGAAGGCGACATTCTCGACCCTGCAGTCTTTGCAGCCATCGATACATTCCGCCAAGATATGGATGATTTGCCCGAAGGTGTGCCGAACAAAATTACCCGCCAACCCGACGGTACAATCGACATCTTAGCGCTTGACGAGATGGTTCTTGCAGCGCAAGGTTCGCTTGTTCTTGATTCAACACCGTTCGAAGCGGCAGGATGGGTTGTCAACGAAACGGGGCATGGAATGAACTGTTCCGATGCCAGCAATGGACCGTTGATGGACTTGACAGACCGAGACTGCCTGTCGTTCTTCTATGGATTCCTCTCACTTAACGGCGTTCCTGGTGTTGGTCCAATACCAGATATCCCGCCAAGCATCGTGGCACTGTACATCGCGCCTGCTGTCGAATTGGACCCGACACAGCCTTGGCTCGACATCAACGGTGAACCAGCTGCATACGACAGGATGCTCATTCGCTTCGGAATGACCGCTCCCGAAGATTTCCCGGGCATGGCAGGAGGCATGGAAGAAGTATGGAGAGACCTGTCTTCATTCACCAACCTGTCAACAGGAGACCGGCTTGAGGCTGGCGAGGAAAGCGATGACAAACCGCTGACTTGGGTAATGACAACCGGGCGACCAGTGACCCGTTTCGTTGCCTCAACCACGATGCAGAATGAAATGCAATCTTCCTTGTTGCTTGGATCGTTGTTCGTTTTCATCACGCTCTCGATTGGTTTCAAATCTTTCAAACAAGCAAGTGTAACCTTAGTTCCTATTCTCTTGGTCGTGGTATGGCTGTACGGGTTGATGTACATGGCTGGCTCCTCACTCAACATCGTTACCGTAACCATTGCTACAATATCTCTGGGCGTGGGTATTGATTACTGTATTCACGTCACTGAAAGGTATCGTGAAGGTAGGGAATCTGGCGAGACGCACGACGAGGCACTCATAGGAATCGGCGGAGCGTGCGGCCTAGCATTGGTTGGTAGTGCCGCATCAGACATCGCTGGTTTCAGCGTGATTGCTCTTTCACCGATGGGATTGTTCAGCAATTTCGGAATATTCTCAGCAGCGATGATTGCCTTTTCGCTCATTGCAAGCCTCGTCCTGACCACTGCGGCTTTAGGCTTGGTTGCCCGCACTCCGAATGCGGGGGCAGAAGGCGATGGACATCCGACGGCTTGAACACACTGACATAGCATCGGGGTGGTCGATCAACGAACAAGGACTTCCCGGCACGGGACAAATCACAGAGCTGGAATTCGCCGACTTGCTCAGTCTCTGTGATGTGGCAGTAGGTGTTTTCGAAAATGAAGAGATGCTCGGTTTTGTACTCTGCCTGTTACCCAAAACCCGTTACGCAAGCCTCAATTACGCTTGGTTCAATGAACGGTATTCTTCTTTCTTGTACGTCGACCGGATTGCAGTTGCTGAAAAACACCGAGATAAGGGAGTTGGCTCAATGTTGTACGAATACGTCATAGAGCATGCTCTGGAAAGGAATTCACCGGTTGTCGCTGAAGTCAACTTAAAACCACCAAATACTGGTTCAATTCGCTTCCATGAGCGGCATGGCTTCAGCCAAGTTGGCGTTTTCAATCAAGGGGGAAAGTCAGTAGCAATGATGCTCCGAGCTGTGAAAGGATTGATGGACAATTAGAACGCAGGATTGTTTAAGACCATCCGCTCAAGAGTATGTGCATGGATGACAGGGTCAGTGGAAGCCAAACTGGCCCGCCTCAGAGCGTCGTTATTCAAGAGACTGAACCCGCGCAGCCTCAAAACCAAACGTTCAATGCCGTCACACTCTCGGGGCAAACATCTCACTTCCAAAATGTTGCTGCACCCCAGTATGGATACCAAGTACCACTCGCTGCGGGAAAGAAACCGTCTCTTCTGATGCTGGGCATTTCAACACTGCTCATACTGGTTTCAACCGTGTTTCCGTTTCTCGCCATAGATTCCTTTTTCGTCGACGATGACATCATCTGCTGCCTGCTATGCAACGGCAACGCTGGGGGATTCATACTCATGGGAGTTTACTGCTTCCAATACGGGACATGGGAGAAGAACGTTGGGAAGAATGTCTCAATGACATTCTCGTACATCATCGGAATCTTGCTGTTCATCGCAGCTGGGGTTTTTGTCTTCCTTTGGTCCGTGTTTGCCCAGGATTCTTACCTTTGAAGACCGACTTTTACACTCGCTCTTTCATCGGTGAGTTCATCAATGAGTGGTTTTAGGGCGTATCGCTGTCTTTGGGGTTGGCCCCGAGAGAGTGGTGATGTTATGACCGAAAAAAAACCTGAGGAAACCGAAGATACTGATGAAGATTGGATGAAGTATGCCAACGCTGGTTTCGGAGAAACAGACTATTCGCTTTGGGACGATGAAGAAGTTACCGAAGCTTCAGTAGAGGCTGATGACGGCTGGGATGATGCAAACGAATCACCCGACCAACTGAGCACGCACATGGAAGAGATTCCACGCGCACCTTCACCTGCAGGCCACAAGCATCTGGTGCGTATTGGAACATGCGATCACTGCCTAGGGCGGCTCGGCGGAAAGAAAAGATTCGAGCAGAGCCTCGAAGAATCCGGTATCGAAATACGTAATGCAGTGACTGAAAGAGACTCTCACTTGTCCGATGCCCGAACAGAGCAGCCGCTGTGCCCATTCTGCGAAAACCTCTATGAGGAATCTGAATTACTGGCAGACATCATCTTTGATTCCATTGCACCTTACGAACTTTCTCGATTGCAGCTTGGAGCGAGAATCCCCAAGGACCAAATCGAACAGGAAGAAGAAATGAGGAAACGGTTCGGAGCTGGTGGTTCTGACGCCCTCAAAAGCGGTCTGGTACGAGTCATTGCTCAGCACCTTAACAAACGGCTCGAAGGCGTGACATTGGTAAACGACAAACCCCAAGTGTTGGCTCTCATCGATGTGTTGACCTTGACTGTGGAACTCGATATCCGGGCGCATTACCTGTATGGACGTTACCTCAAGCTCGAGCGCGGTATTCCGCAGACACGATGGCCGTGTAGAGCCTGTAAAGGACGAGGTTGCCAACGATGTGAACAATCCGGACTTCAGTACAAAAAGAGTGTTCAAGATTTAATCGGAAATCCCCTGCTCGGATTGTTCGAAGCCGATGAGCATGCCTTCCACGGGATGGGTAGAGAAGACATTGATGTGCGTTGCATGGGCCGAGGACGTCCATTTGTCATTGAAATGAAGGAGCCAAAAATCCGTTCAGTCGATACGGCTGAAGCCATGGAACTCATCAACAAAGAAGCAGATGGCAGCATCCAAATCACCGGTCTTCGTGATTCCAATCGTAGTGAAGTCGTTCGAGTAAAGGACACGCCGGCTGAGAAGTCATACACCATTCGTTTCCGAATTTTGCCCCTCAGTGAGGAAGAGATGAAAGTCTTGACTGCACCCGTGGATTTGACACATGTTGACGTTCAAGAGCGGGGTGGCAAAGGCAAGAAGAAATCTTCCAAACGCAAGCGGCGCGGCGACAAGAAAAACGACCATAAGAAGCCACTCCCATCCGTCATTGATGTTCCATTGGGCCCAGATGAAGCGACTCTCAAAGCCATGAAAAAGCCTGAATTGGTTACGATGGCGGAAGAAATGAAATTGAAAAAGTCGGGAACGAAACCTGAACTTATCGAGCGAATCTTGGCTGCTGGCCCGCCGGCTCCTACGTACCTCGACCTACCGGAAGACGAGGATATATTGGAAACCATCAGTAAACTGTCGGGCGTGAAACTCGCTCAGCGTACACCGGAACGGGTTGCGCACCGAAGAGCGGACCTTATTCGCCGACGAACGGTTTACGAAACCTCGAATCCAACCATCGAGATGATGGAAGACGGGGTTCGTGAAGTTGAATTCACTCTACGCTGTGAATCGGGTACCTACGTCAAGGAAACGGTTCACGGCGATGGTGGTCGAACGCAGCCGAGCCTCTCCTCACTGATCAAGGCGAAGTGCGAAGTTCTATGGCTCGATGTTGGCGACATACACGCAGATTGAACACTATTTGAGGCGCTCAAAAAGACTTTTTTCAGCGAATTCATGGTTCTGCATCCGTCGCGGTGCTTATATGGGAAAGGTAGGTCGCCAAATTGCTCGGAAGATGCGTAACTGCAAACTCGGGCAAGAAGGAGGCGACAAACATGAAGCGATCCAAGGGGCTGCGAGTCGGAACACGAAGCATTCTACGTCGACGTAAGGGCGAGCGTAGTCGAGTCAACATCAGCCGTGTCATGCACGACTATCAAGAAGGCGACCGAGTAGCCATTGTCCTCGACGGTGGTCAACAAATGGGTATGCCTCACCGCCGATTCCACGGCCGAACAGGATTCATCCAAAAGCGACAAGGAGTCGCTTGGGTTGTCGCCGTTAAAGACGGTAACATGCCAAAAACGGTCATTGCTCGACCTGAGCACCTTCGACCACTCGAATGAGGAATTACCATGACTGAAGAAGAGCGATTCGTAGACTTTGCAACCGTCAGAACCATGCTTTTGGAAGCTGAAAAGCGACGAAAGAACCTCACCTACGAACAAAAGGCTGCCCTCCAACACGCTGAATGGGCCGCAAGCGACGCTCGTAACGGATTCAAAACCGACCCAGAGGTATTCAATCAACTCAAAGATGCCCTTGGAGAAGTTGCAACTCTGTCCTCGCTCCCACACTTGGCAGCAAAATTGGCCGAACTTATGCCTCTGTATTCAAACGACGTGAAGGCAGTTCTGGCATCTGAGCGAAAGACCATTCCTGACGATGAAATCACCGCTGTACTGGAGATTGTTCGTCAACATATCGGATTCGAATGAAACCCGACCCCTCAGAGGTGATTGGACATGACCGGTGCGCGAAAAGACCGTAATATCAAGATTGGAGCAGGCAAGAAGAAGTCGACTTCAAGTCCGAACTCAACTTCATGGTCTCGACCAGCAGAAGGAAGAAAGGATGTTGCACCTGCTCCAAAGGCGCAGCCACGTCAGAACCCTGCGCCAAGACGAGACACCAGCCGCAACAACAATCGCAGAGGCAACCAAGGTCGCCAAGGAAACCGTTCTTCGCGCCCTCAACAGAAGTCGCCCCTCATGGATGAAGAGTGGGCTCGTGTCATCGATCACGATCAAACTCGAAACGAAATCATTGCAGTCAGTGAAGGAAAAATGTTGTTGTGCCGACTCAAGCCCAAAGCCGGCACTACTCCATTGCTCACCACTGCTCGAGTCTACATCGGTACCGACTCTCAAGCACGAGAGCACATCGACCAAGTTCTTGGCATGACCAACTTGGGAAGAGTTGCGAACCATGTCAAGGCGGACCTTCCTCTCGTGATTCAAATCTTCATCGAAGAGAACGAGCAGCATTTCATCAAGGCCTTCTTCAACGTAGCTGGCAACATGTCACTCAAACAACACGCCTTTGAACTCCTCTCTGGAGTTGGCAACAAGAAAGCCATGCAGATGGTACAAGCACGAGGTTCGTCCGGATTTGAAACCCTAAGCGCTCTCAATGAAGCCTGCAACATTGACGCTGGAGAACTGCTGGCAAAGCGGTTCCTTGCTGAACTCGAAGACCGAGAAATGCAACCTCGGTTACTCGATCTGCTCTTGCCGGTGAAGGCATGAGGGGCGCTCGCTGGCTCATTGACAGTTTGAGAGATAAGCAGCCGTTCGATAAGTCGCTGGGCCAGCATTTTCTTGTCAACGATGAACTCATCGCCCGTGCCGTCGAACTTGGCGATGTTTCTGAGCAAGACCATGTGCTTGAAATCGGCCCAGGACCGGGCGTCTTAACCGAAGCATTGCTTTCAACCGGATGCAAAGTGACTGCTATTGAAATCGATGCAGGGGCTGTAGAACATCTACGCGGTGCTTTCGCACCGGAAATTGAATCTGAACAATTCACTCTCATTGAAGGGGATGCACTGCAAGCCCGATGGCCTGACAATGTGGACAAACTCATCGCAAACATCCCTTACCAAATCTCATCGCCGTTGGTAGATGAACTTACCAGATACCACCGGAACCCTCGTACAACACCCCTGCAACAAATTGTTCTGTTGGTCCAAGAAGAATTCGCTGAACGGTTGGTCATGGAATACGAGAGCGACGTTGGTTCTTTAGGAATGACTGTTTGTCTTGATTGGGAATGTGAAATCGAAGACAAGGTATCTCCACATAATTTCAGTCCCATGCCGAAAGTCAATTCCTGCTACATCACCATGGAGCCTCACGGAGAAGAGTGGCCCTGTGACGTCCGTCTGGTTCGACAAATGATCCATCTCGCCTTTGATCAGCGCAGAAAGAAGCTACGTTCGACGCTCAAATCCGTACCTCGGCGTATTGGAAGGGTCAAAGGGTGGCACGCAGGGCGGTGGAAACAGGCCTTTGCAGCGCATCAAGATGATGAAAGGATGGAAATGCGCCCTGAAGAATTGGAACTTGAAGATTGGATTGAATTGAGTGAATCATTCACACAATGCACTGACAATTCGTAGTTCATAAGGGGTCAACAACAGTCTCTATTCCTACACTGTGAGAGGAGAGCCTTTTCTTAGGAGGGTCTCCTCGCCTAGACTCGACGGAGGGGATACTATGGCCAAGAAAGACACCTATCTTGCTTTACTACGCCGAGGCATCGACGAAACAACTGCCCAGCAGTTGGCCGATTCCGGACTGAAAATTGGCGATTTGAAGAAAATCGACAAAGACATGTTGATTGAAAATTACGGCCTGAAAGCCGACATCGCCGATGGTGTAATTTCGATTATCACTGCTGGACCTCAAAGTCACGGAAAAGAACGTTATTTATCCAAGGTTTTGGCACCTGAAAAGAAACAGGAATCAAAGATTGAGGAGATTAAGTTTCAGCGTAAGCAAAAGGACGTTCTCACCGAACTTGCTGAGCAAAAAGAACGGCTCAAGATTGCGAAAGTTGAATCCTTCCGAGCAAAGAAACTGATAATGAATCGACTCGGTAAGAC
>OCOX01000096.1_pt1 | contig 11169 bp, 9 predicted proteins | sample 1534681 | NCBI WGS metagenome assembly OCOX01 (sample SAMEA3275498, study PRJEB22092) | marine metagenome | biome: ENVO:01000023; feature: ENVO:00002042; material: ENVO:00002010 | collected 2014-06-20T12:20:00+00 | depth 1 m
CGAAGCCCCCTACGTCGTAGAACTCAAAACTCACCGTTTGAGAGGTATTTTCGTTGAGGTAGGTGTCAAGTGCAGGAGTGACGCTAAGAAGGGTTGGGCCCTCTCCATTGACCACAAATTGATGGGGTTCTGTCGAAAAATCAATGGTCCAATCCTCACTTGTCCGTGCTTCGAACCACAGGGATACATTTCCAGACTGGCCTTCGGGAAGATTGAGGAGGGCATGATAGAGTTGTCCTGCCGGCAAATCAAACCATTCAGAACTTTCATTGAACCATATCCTCTGTTGGTCAATATCACGATCAAAGGTGAGTATGTCTACATGGATGCGGGCTTGGAATGCACCTCCCATCAGGCGAAGGCCACTGTTTTTGAAAGCGTGGTCAATGCTGATATTCAAGCCAGCATTGCCCGGAAGAACTTCTTCACTCATGACTTCTGCTCCACCTTGGCTCGAAGCGTCAGCAGTGATGTTGGTGATCATCAGACTCACTTCACGGTCAATGGAAACGATGTCGGGGTGAAGGTAGGTGACGTTGCGTAGCGCATGCGTACTCGCTTTGAAGCGGAGGTAATCCGTAGGAAGGGTTCCACTGAGAGAAAAGGACCAGTCCATGGTGTGACCATCACCGCTCAATTGCCCTTGTACAGCATTGGCTTGAGTATTGAAAAGGAGACCGTCCGGGTCTTCAATAGACAGCGTTGAAGTGCTTGAATTCCATACGAGCCGAGTCCATTGCGATGTCTGTTCGAGCGTGCCGATTTCATTTGTTGCATGAAGGGAGAGGGCGTAATCTGCGCTTTCTGTTGCACCGTGGTGTAAGGTCTGAATGTGGATTGGTGTAGATGTCGGCTGCATTGTTTCGGGAAGTTGTGAACCAAAAGCGACGTCATCGTAACCGAGGCTCATCGTTTGTAGCGAGGGCGTGACCCAATCCATGATTTCAGTCGTTGTGTATTTTGCCCTGTACTGTATGAAAGGGCTGTTTTCCGGAATTTCAGTGAGTGAGTGATTCGCTTCGCTAAGATAGGTGAACACCGGCACAGTTGTTGGTTTCCAAGATGCACTTGCGATGTCTTGTGCAGTTTCTGCCGTTCTGTACTGTAGGCCCAACTCAGTACCCTGTGGCGTTGAGGCGTCAAAGTTGAGCCAAATGGGGCTCGCCGAACCGTGAACGCTGGGCCTGAGGTCTTGGGTAGGTGAGGTGAGCCAACCTTCTCGCATGGTCGGGTTTAGGAAGCATTCATTCTCAGCCAAATATTGCACGCTCCACGTCGAAAAGCGTGATGATGACATGTCGCCCGTCGCGTATACTAGGGTGGAATTGGCCCGTGCGAGGGTTGAATCGAAGAAGCCAATCTGCGAGGTCGCATAGGTGTCCCAACGGTTCACATAGGGGTCATAACCGTAGGTTTTGTCATTCAACGAAGCCTGCCACCCCGAAATCGAATACCCGCCCACGATGACGATTTCATCATTGAAAACATCGGCTGCATAAGCAGACATGGCATAGGTTGCATTGGGGAGTTGAGACCAGGTGTTGGTGATAGGGTCGTAAGCCTCCGTGAGGTTTGTTTCTTCCTCAACAGTCGTGTTGGCAATAGGGTCAAAGAACTCTGCAACTCCTCCATAGGCGATTAATTTACCACGGAAGGATACCAATTCAAAGGAGTGTCGTGTGTGGTTCATTTTGGCCATTTCAGTCCACGTGTCGTTCAGTGGGTCGTATCTCATCAGTCGGTCGGTTGCATCGGAACGGTCTTTGAGTGAAACACCGCCAGCCACATAGATCATGCCGCCTTGAGCTTCTACACCTGCCAGACCAACGGATTTTGCGGCCGGCATAGAGGTCCCATACGACCAATTGCCATTCGACGGGTCATAGACCTGCACAACGCCAGTAGCCTGTACGCTTGGCGTCGCAAAAGGATGGTGGTCGCCAATGGTGTAGATTTTATTGTTGACAACTGCACACTTGTGATACTGTTGCTCCTCCTTCAATTCCTCAATCGCGGGTGTCCATTCCTGATTACCGACGTCAAATATTTCAACGGTTTTTGTTGGTGATTCGTCACCGGTCTGCGTGGGGTCTCCGTCAATACGACCTCCTATGAGAAAGACTTCGTCAGTTGCTGGAAGGTAGGCGGAACATGCGCCTGTACGTACGTTGGTCAACCCAAAGCCAGAGGTGGCTGACCATGAAATTGAAGGCCGTTCAAGTGTGGTGATGCCAGTATGAGGAGATTGTGAAAGATTGGTGTAGGTGAACCCGTTCGCCACGGGGAAACTTTGCGTCAGTTGGCTCACAGCAGTTGGCTCTCTTTGTAGGTCGAGCGAATCAGGGCCGTCCTTGGCCACAGGCAGGGCGCCCCAAGGTGCTACCACCATGAGACTCACCAACATGAGCGCGAGGGCTCGTTGCTTTGAGGTGACGAGGTAGCCCATGACTCAGCCATCACCTACCAGTTTGTATATCCTTCTCGGATTCGTTAACGCCAAAACCGTATGATTTTGCGTGATGAACTCTTTTTTCTCTTTCAATTGATATTTTTATGCGGTCTGCAAATTACCACCACGATTATAAGACAACGGGAGGCAAAAAAAACCATGCGACAACAGCGACGCTTCGTTCTTCTTGCGGTTTTGATGCAGGCGCTCATGGTCGGTGCTACCGCAGCACCCGTTGCAGACGGCATGAACCCGTACGGCGACACCACGAAAATGAATGCTGACCTTCTGCAGACCCTCGAAGACAGCGATGGCTCAACGTATGTTGAAGTCATCTTCCAACTCAATTCACCGATGACTGCAGAGGACCGTGAGGGTCTTGAAGCATACAGAATGGTATTGCTTGGTGAAGCACCATTGGTCGACGGTGGCTTAGTTGAAGGAACCCTCACGGACATGAGGAGTCTCTCGATGTGGGACCGCATCGAATACCTTGAACTGAACAAAGAACTGGATTTCTTCTATCTACCTTCCCAGTATGGAGGCATGGACCCCTCGAGTCTTGAAGAAGGCGAAGTGGGCATCATGATGCACGAAACAACGCACGTCGTGAAAGCAACCACCTCATGGGACCGAATTATTATCTCACCACAGGGAGATATAGAGTACGAAACCGACCTCTCATTCACTGAATGGGACGGCGACGGAACGGCAATCGTCGACCTTGATACAGGCGTTGATGCAGGACACCCTGATTTTGATTATCTCGAACCTTGGGTTGGAGAGAAGGTCATATACTCTGCCAAATTTGATGGTATTCAATGGACTGAGACCCGTAACTCGGATACATCCTCTGGACACGGAACACACGTCGGTGGGACCATTGCTGGCAACGGTGACGCTTCTGGTGGCCGTCGTGCGGGTGTGGCAAAGGGTGGTCAAATGGTCGCTCTAGGAACGGGTGACGGAGCCTCCATTTTCGCTGCCGAGCAAGGCCTTGAATGGACCTTTGCACATTCCACACCTGGTCAAAACAACCACCACGTACGCGTTGTCTCCAACTCTTGGGGCACGGATGGCGATTACGACCCCAACGGTGTGATTGCACAACTCACAGACCGCTTGACCTACGAAAATGGGGTAGCAGTCATCTTTGCCGCCTCCAACTCAGGCGGCTCTGGCGGAGAATGTTCGGGTGGATTGAAGACCAATGTCTACGCAAATACGCCTTCAGCAATCTCAGTTGCAGCCCTTACCCACGACGGAACGGCAGTCACCTCGTTTTCATCTCGAGGTTGCATGAATCAACAGCATACTTGGCCCGATGTCGGAGCACCAGGCCGCGATATTTGGGCGACTGCTCCTCGTGGTACTGCCATTGACGCCTCAACTCGGCTGCAAGGCGACCTCTATTACATGGCCATCTCGGGCACCTCCATGGCAACACCCCACGTTGGTGGAATGGCGGGACTGCTCATCAATGTTGCTCCATCATTGGGTGTTGCAGACTACCATCGGGAAGATCACGACTTCGGCAACAGCCTCGTAGGCGGAGATGGCACAGCCGCATACGGACAATTCGAAGATTGGGACACCGCCAATTACAGTCGAATTCACGAAGTTGAACTCATCTTGGAATTAACAGCAACCTATGAAGGCATGCAAAACTCCTGCGAAGATGGTAATTCAGATGATACGTGCAGCGATATTCCTTCCGAATGCTACGTCAGTGCAACGGGTGAATGCCACGACTGGCGCGTTGGACACGGTCTGACCGATACGGATGCAGCGGTCGCACTCGCACGCACCTTGCAATTGATGCGCGACCAAGACGGAGACGGTATGGTCGACCACCCAGAATACACCGTTTGGGATGCCTGGGAGATCTACGAGACCATGTTGGCAGAAACCACCGTGTCTCTCAGCACCGACCGCTTGGGGCATTCATGGAAGGGTGACTGGAACCACTTCAACAACGGTCAAACAGGAGCCGTCTATTACACCGAAGATTCTCACTACGTTTGGATTCCTAATGGAACTGAACGGCTCGAGGCTACCTTCAGTGCTACTGAATTTGAACTTGATAGCGGGCAAGCAGGCTCTCTTCAACTTGAAATTGACCTCGGTGAAGATGGAAGTAACGACGCGCAAGGACAAGGTTCCCGTGTTGCGGACACCTGGTATTACGACCTTGACGTTGACTCATCCGCATGGGGGCAATGGGCTCATTTCGATGTCACTGGGCAAGCTGTGACCCTCTTCGGCTTTATCGACGACCCAGAATTTTTTGAGTCACGAATTCCTTACACCGTTGACGTCGTGCTTACTTTGGCCTTGAATGAGCCTGTGAATGTTCAATTTGACCAGCGTCCTGATTTCTATTCTGACTTGAATCCAATTGCGCCTTCAGAAGTGTATGATGAATCAATGGAAGGCATGCTCACCTATACCCGCGGCGCCTACGATCAACATGCTGTTGTCCAACTGATTCAACCCAAGAGCACAGGTGGTGGGGATGATGACAGTGGTTTCTTTGCTTCGATGGCCGATGCTATTCAAAACAATGCTTTGATCATCGTCTTCCTTCTGCTTATCGCCCTTGGAGTCGCTACCACAGTGATTGTGAAAAACCGCCCAGATGAAGAAAAGGTTCTGGTGGCTGAGCAGATCGAATGAACGAGCTTGCCTTGCAGGTCAAGGGATGCGTTGATTGCATTTATTTACCCGCCTCATAAGTAGCCCATATGCCTATGATGTTCATCCTCAATCAACAGCCCTACGACGGAACTGATGTGACGTGGAATGCCCTGCGCCTCGCACGAAAACTTCATGGAGACGGGCATGAAGTACGAATCTTCCTCATGAACGATTCAGTTGACCTTGCTAGAGATGGCATCTCTCCTCCAGAAGGTCACGAGGACATGGTTGAAATGCTTCGTGACCTGATCAACCGAGGGGTGGCTGTGAAAGTTTGCGGGACCTGTCAGAGTCGTTGTGGAATTCGTAAAGGCCAGCCCTACTACGATGAAGGATTGAAGTCAACCATGGCCGAATGCGCATCTTGGGTTGCCTCTTCTGAAAAAGTCATGACGTTTTGAATACACACTTCATTCTATAGATTGAAGCGACTCACCTTTGTATGACGGCTCTCATGTGGCTCTTCAGTATGTTATAATCTCCTGAAGCCCCAGTCATCGAGCACTACTATGGTCAATATGAGGCCATTATTTATTATGAGTCGAAGGAATATTGCGCCATGGTTCGCATAACACCTTTTGGACATCTACCTCTTCTGCCTCATATTGATACAAACAGAATCAATGCAGTCCTGCGGGCCTTACATTGGTGTGAAACGCTCCTTGAATCGACGCTCTGGACGCCCGCGACAGATGGAACAAGCATGTCACTTCAACGTACGATGAATGGACAACGGATTGAACTATTCCCACTCGAAGCTGCCTTGATGGACCTTGGAATGAATTCACAATTCCAAACAGGTCACCTACCCATTCGTCTTAACGCTGGCAATGCCTGTGTTCGTTCCCTCAATACTCGACCTCGCCCCTTGCACACCGACATGATTGCCAGTATGATCTTGCTCCTTGGTACTTCTGAGGTTGACCCTGTTGCCGTCCCGCGAACGCTGCGCTCAATATTGACTGCAGAACAGAGGGCTTCTCTGCCTCCCCCACGACGCCGTGAACCCTATGTCGCAGGACGACCTTCAACATCGGGACGAGAATTTCTTCCGGAATCTCAAGTTTTGGAATTATCGGCCCAACATCAAAATGTTGTCTTTACCATTCAATTTGAAATGCGCAATGGCAATCTCCGCAACATGATTGCGCGAGAAGAAGTTTTGATGGAGACAAAGGAAGACAATGGCAGTCCTCAAGTCACCAGTGCTGGAATGTCCTACAATCCTTCGGACTATCATCTCAAAACCGTCTTTGACATGCAAAGAGAAGGATACAGGAATATCGCAACGGACCGGGTCACCAAAATCACCATTGGCGGTCATACCTACAGCACAGCGTCTGCGCAAGATGACACATGATAATTTCCCGAAACTTGGGATACGTGAACATATTTTACAAATTGAATTTGAATCTGAACTTATGCTTGTTTCCTCAACCGTGGGAGAAGAGCAGGGGTTCGAATCCGATAGTTCTGATATTCTTCATCATCTCCCCACTTCTCTAAAGCACGTTTATCGAGTATTGGGATGCCACTCACATTCGTTAACAGGACATAAATGAAGAGAGGCGATATCCAGGCTACTCGTTCCAAACCTGTAAAGCAAGAGAATCCGAACAAGGCGATTCCGGTCCAAAGGAGAATTTCTCCGAAGTAGTTGGGATGCCTCGAGTACGACCACAAACCGCTATCAATCCATTTGCGCTTGTTTTGTGCGTCGCTATTGAACACTGTTTTTTGTTGATCCGCCACGACTTCAATTCCAAATCCGAGCAGCCAGATCGACAACCCAAGACCGTCCCAAATTCCTAACGCAGGGGCTGGACCCGATTGGCTATTGATCACAATAACTACGATCAATGTTAGGAACACCCACAACCCTTGGAGAGTCCATGGTACAAGAAATCGAATCGGTGATGTCTTGAGTTTGTCAAAACGCCCATCTTTTCCAGTTCGGTGAATTCGAAAATAAAGAAAACTTGACAGGCGTAGCGACCAAATGACAACAAGAATACTGATCATCAATTCTCTTGGACTTGGGGGTTCGGATTGAGCCCCAGCCCAAAGGCTGAATCCAACTACTGTAAGGAAGGTTAAGCCGCCTACTATGTCGTAGAAGCGTTCAGTTTTTCCGATTGAGGCTGGTATCCATGCAACCCATTGCATGCCGATACAAATCACTGCACAATAGAATACAGCAGAATATTCATTCAACATGACTGAATTGCTTCCAACCGCACGAATCATCAGAAAGAGAATCAAAAAAGCGATCGATACAACAATTGTCGTTAATCGTAAATCTTGACGAGTAGTATCCATCGCTATCGCCTTTTCGAGCATCCTCATATTGTTAATAATTCTGCTTAAGAGAAGCGGTAGACCGCTCGTCGCAACGATTAGAGAACCCCTTGTGCATGAAATAGACATTCACAACGCTACCGAAGCGATAGACGTGTCATCGAAGGGTATTCAGAGGGTAAATCACGACTTGCGCCAGCAGTTAACACAAAGAGTGATGTGTTCGTGTTCTGAACCGTACTGCGCAGAACTGAGGGAACGGCGTTAATTGAGTGCTCGTACCGGGAAACTATCTGCAAATACCATAGACATGGGTACAAGCTAATTGCTAAGCAACAACTGCGATTAATATCAATCGCCTCACTTCTTTAGCCTCCTCATGTTGTTAATTGAATTTCTCAAGAGAAGTGATACACTGCTCAACCAAACATTTAGGGACCCCTTGCTGGAGGTTATTGTATGAATAGATTACTGCCACTCTTGGTGTTTCTTTTTTTATCTGGCTGCATTTCCGGCTCTGAATGGGAACGGGTGGATGTGATCGCTTTTGATGAGGCCATCTCGGAAGATAACGGTGGCTTCCTCTTGGATGTTCGAACAACTTCAGAATGGGAACAAGATGGATATATCGAAAACGCAACGCTGATCCCCCATACGCAGTTAGAAAGCAGAGAAGGTGAACTTCCCCAAGACAAGGACAGCCTGATTTTGTTGTATTGCCGAAGTGGAAACCGGTCTCAGGACGCTGCTCAGACCCTTGTCGATATGGGCTTTACCAACCTTATTGAACTCGAATCTGGCATTACCGGATGGAAAGACGCTGGCATGCCCGTCATGTACGATTGAGGTGGAAGTGTGTTAAAATTTCTCGCCCGTATCTTTGGAACCAAGGGGCCATCGACAAGAGAATTGTTGGGAGAGGGCGCCATTGTCGTTGATGTTCGTTCTCCACGGGAATACCAGGGTGGACATGTGAAGGGGAGTCGAAATATCCCGCTTCAATCCATTTCTGCCAAAGCAGCCTCACTCAAGAAACAAAAGAAGGTGATCATTACGTGCTGTGCCAGTGGCATGCGTTCAGGAATGGCTGCAAAATTGCTCCGGCAAGTTGGATTAGAGGCTCACAATGGAGGTGCTTGGCAATCAGTTGAACGTGCTCGACAAGAAAAATAAGTGCTCGTACCGGGATTTGAACCCGGGTCGAAGGAATGAGAGTCCTTCATGATGGGCCACTACACTATACGAGCGTGGTATTTCATCGCACTTGCCTTTCCTATTTAGCCGTCACGCATTCCATCGCCTGAATCTCTCTCTTGGAAGGAATATTGGTTCACTTTAACTCTAAACGAAAAGTGAAAAACACAGCCCTGCAAAGGAATTACACGTTTACTTCCAAACGAACCCTCTTTCGTCGCTTCATATACCACTGCCATTGAATCTTGGTTCATGGAGCAACAACCTGAATCCAAAGAACCGTCCTTTTCGGACATGATCGCAACAACGACATCACCCACTATACCTGTATGGGTACGTCGAAGCCGCACCCACCTCGCATACGGAACCGGCCGCTTGCCTCAAAGCAGCCAAGGGATCAGCTGGCAACCCTTTGCTGGACCCGGCTCCTCACCAACCCCCCATGTGATGACACCAAGTATGCGCTCACTGCACCAACGTGTGGTTCGAGGTGAGGCCTGATGAGTCGTACACAACGCCTACGCACTGAAATCCAATCGTACCTCGGCGAGGTGGGTGAAGCAAATACCACCACGATTCTCGAGCATGTCAACCGACGCTTCCGTTGGGGCGCTACCATGAATCAGTTAGGCAATGTCCTGGCACGAGACCGCCGATTTGTCAAGGTGGGCTTCGATGAGGGCACGGATATTGGTGGCTTCCGAATGCGTGTCTGTGTTTGGTCAATGGCGAGTGCCTGAAGCCAAGCAATCAAGAACACAGCCCCCTTACCCTAACACATGGCAGGTTCCATGAGCGCATCCATTGAATTGATGCGGCCCAAGAATCTGATTCTCGCCGCAGCAACCGTTCCGCTTGGAGCCTATTTTGCCCTAGAAAGAAGCGATGTAAGTTTTCCCTACCTTACAGTACTGCTCCATACTATGGCAGTTCTCTTCTTCACGGGTGCTGGCAATGCGATGAACGACATCAAGGATGCTGATATCGATGCCACCGCTCATCCCCAACGGCCCTTACCATCCGGCCGATTGAGCCTTGAATATGCGCAACGTTTCACCATCACGTTGTGGGTTCTGAGTCTTCTATGCCACATTGGAGGCTTGCTTTCCTTTGAGGGCCTTTCTGCTTACATCATCGCTCCAACTGCAACCATCTATGTCTTCGCTGCCGTATTGATGGTTACTTACGACCACGGTCTATCAACCAAAAATAAGGGCCTATCTGGCAATATTGTGATCTCACTCCTCGTTGGTGCGGTCATCCTCTACGGTTCGGCTGCAGTGGGAGGGCTTGGCGTATCCCTCGTTTGGTGGATTTTCGGCGTCGTCTTTTGCACCAATTTAGCGCGAGAAATGGTGAAAGATTGCATGGACATGGAAGCCGATGAAGGTACGAGGCACACCTTGCCGATGCGGTATGGCAAAGAGAAGGTCCGCATGGCAGCCTACGTCATTATTATGGCAGGTCTGGTTTGTTTGTACATGCCCTTTTGGCGCGGCCCTTTCGCTTTCGGCCAATTGAGTTTGCAACTTCCAGCAATTTTGATGCTGATTACTCTCAACGGACCTCTTTACAAAGGGGAAGATGCCTTGGTGGCAGGACGAATCCGAATGGCCATGCTGCTCGGTCTGGTGAGTTTTATTCTTGCAAGCCAGTTTTAATCATGCCAGACCCATGAATTCTCGCATGGCTTCCCAAGCACCGATATTGATCAAATAAGCCATGAGTGACATCTGCGCCCACATACGATTTTCTGCTTGGTCGAAAACAATACTTTGCTCGTGGTCCATGACCCAGTCGGTGACCTCTTCGCCCCTGTGAGCAGGTAGACAGTGCATGAAGGACCATTTCGGGTCCATTCCTTCAACCATGGCCTCATTCACTTGGTATCCTTCAAAGGCCTTGATTTTGTCCTTCATGTGTTCTTCTCCCATCGAGATGAATACATCGGTATAGACTACATGGGCGTCTTTGACGGCTTCAACAGGGTCGGTTGTGTGCATAAGTTGGCTGCCTTGCTCTTCGGCGAATTTTTGACTGCGTTCCACAACATCTTGTGCAGGTTCGTAACCTTCGGGACATGCGTATCGGAAGTCAATTCCGAGCATGGCGCAAGCGAGCATGAGGTCGTGGAGCACGTTATTTCCGTCACCAACCCAAGCAACGCAGAGATCTTCTGTATCATCATGATGTTCAATCACTGTCATCAAATCTGCAGCAGCCTGGCAGGGATGGTGCTTGTAAGAAAGAGCATTGATGACTGGAACGGTGGCGTGCTTAGCCAGTTCAACAACGTCTTCATGACCAAAGCAGCGGTAGGTAATTCCCCCGAGGAAACGGGAGAGGACTTGCGAGGTGTCACCGATGGTCTCAGATTTCCCGAGTTGAATATCGTTCTTCAATAGGGTAAGGGCACTTCCTCCCAACCGTTGAACGCCAACTTCAAAGGAGACACGAGTTCGTGTTGAAGGTTTTTCGTAGATTGAGCCAATGGCCAATGTGTCCAACGGTAGGAAATTCATAGCGACCTC
>OCOX01000097.1_pt1 | contig 11037 bp, 6 predicted proteins | sample 1534681 | NCBI WGS metagenome assembly OCOX01 (sample SAMEA3275498, study PRJEB22092) | marine metagenome | biome: ENVO:01000023; feature: ENVO:00002042; material: ENVO:00002010 | collected 2014-06-20T12:20:00+00 | depth 1 m
CATCATGGTGCCGTACAAAAATACGGAATCAACGCTCTCAGACAGTAAAGATGTACGTGCTGAGGTACTCCGAGAAGTCCTCGAAGAGTTTGCAATATTCCGCGTGTTCAAGCCAGTTCAACTCACCGTCCGAACCATTGGTGTAAACCAAGCCATAGACTTTGAATCAGGTGTTGGAATCGGAACTTCTGCCGAAGGTGGAGAAGAAGACGGAGAACAAAACTACACCGATTTCTTCTCTGAACTGCACACCCTATCGAGAGTCGAAGACGAAGTTCGTGAGAGTCTGGAACTGTTCTTTGCACGACGACCGGACCTCAAGATGGAAGCAGCTGTCGTGACCAGCGACGATCGAGTCATCTTTGTTTCCGTCATCTACCGACCGACACAGAGATTTGCTTTCTTTAGATTTAAGAAAACTCGAGATGAAGTGCAGACAGAACTGCATCGTTTCATCTCTAAGCGGAATGCTGACCTGCTGGGCTCACAGGAACTTATCGTCAAAGGACGCAATCAAATCTCAACGCTCTCCGAGCGCGCAGGGGCCGGACGGGTTGAACGTGACATCAAAAACGACCAGCGCATCGTTGCTGTTGCAAAGCAAGACGGATTTGGTGGCAAGATGTTGCAAACAAAACTCCTTGGTAACACGCTTTCAACGGTCGAATACATGGCCAATGAAAAGCGCGAGATGATTAACAAATGGGGATTCTGGGGCTTAATCGTCTTCGTCTGGATTCCGTTTATGGCATCTGGAGTATTGGTTGGAGCCATGCTCGGATTGTTGTCTCGAATGAACTTCACTCGAGTGCTTTCGGCAACCATCATCGGGGGTTCAATCGCCTCAGTCACCTGGGCATATACCGCTGAAGGCATTGTGAAATTCATGCACCAATACAAACTTGAAGCGGTTATTCCTTTGATTATCGTCGTCTTTGTTGGTGCTGCTTTCCTTCACATTCGTTCGACCAAAATGCGTCGACAAACTGAATTGTTTGAAGACACACTGCTCGACAATTTCCATGCGAACATCCAAGCCAAATACGGCGAACAGTAAGAGGTGTAAACTTGGACCTCATCCACCAATTCGAAGGCAAGTCTGGACATGTTGGGGAACCCGCAGTCATCGGCATCGTCACCGTCAGTGACCGTGCGAGTGCTGGCAAGTACGAGGATGAAGGCGGGCCTGCAGTCCTCTCTTTCCTGCGTGAAGGAATTGCCAGTCCTTTGACAGTCCACTACCGATGCGTCCCTGATGACAGAGCACAGATTGAAGCAATCCTGATTGAAATGAGCGACCATATTGGTTGCCATGTCGTTGTTACGACTGGAGGCACTGGACCCGCCCAAAGAGACGTGACGCCTGAAGCAACGGAAAGTGTGTGTGAGAAAATACTTCCTGGTTTTGGAGAACAAATGAGAGCCGTCTCTCTGCAGTATGTTCCAACAGCCATTCTCTCAAGGCAAATCGGAGGAATTCGGGGCAAGTGCCTCCTGTTCAATCTCACGGGACGGCCAAAATCAATTCGAGAAACGATTGACGAAATTTGGAAAGCAGTTCCTTACTGTGTCGATCTTCTGGGAGGTCCTTACATTGATTCGGTCGATAGTGTATGCAATGCTTTCCGTCCAAAGTCTGCCCGACGAAGATAAATGCCCATCGTATAGTTCAAGGAGTGGATTCACTCATTCGGTAATATGGACGGTACAGATACCCGTGGAAACATGCTAATTGTCGGAGCAACAGTCGTTTTACCGAACGAAACGAAACATGCTGACGTTCGAACAGTAGACGGCGTAATTACGGAGATTTCCGAACCCCAAATTCTAGAACATCACGACGGCGAACTTCTGATTGATGGTTCGAGCCTTCACCTCTTACCTGGAGCGATTGACCCACAGGTTCACTTTCGTGACCCTGGACAACCCGAAAAGGAAGATTTAGGCAGCGGCTCTGCTGCCGCAGTAAGCGGTGGAGTGACATCGTTTCTTGATATGCCAAACAACAAGCCATCCATCGTCGATCTACCTGGAATGCAAATGAAGTTGGATACGGCTGCCGCAAAATGCGTCAACAACTATGGATTCTTCATTGGAGCAACACCAGATAACGTCGAAAAACTTCAGGAAGCGGTAGGTACGCCCGACGCACCTCTGGCCATTCCCGGAATATGTGGTATCAAAATCTTCATGGGTTCATCAACCGGTACACTTCTGGTCAATGAGCGTGAAGCCTTAGAGACTATTTTTTCTCAAACTGCTGGACTCATCGCAGTCCATGCTGAAGACGAGAAGAGATTGAATGAACGCTTCCCTGAGTACGAATCGCGCACCGATATCGCAGCACATGCCGAATGGAGAGATGATGTAACTGCACTGCTGGCAACTCAACTTGCCGTCGAACTCGCTCAAGCCTACGACCACAGACTGCATATTTTGCACCTCACCTCCGGTATTGAAGCAGATTGGTTGAACGGTATCACTTCATTGCCTTCGCAGCAAAAAGAAGGTGCTGTGATCACCACTGAGACTTTGCCTCAGCACCTCACGTTCACCGACGTGGATGTAAAGGAACAAGGCACGCGTTTGCAAATGAACCCTCCAATTCGCTACCAAACGGACAAGGACACGCTCTGGAAGCGACTCTTAGATGGAACTGTGCAATGCATGGCTACCGACCATGCACCTCACACCACTGAAGCAAAACAGTTGGGATTCCCGCAAGCACCGAGTGGAATGCCGGGAGTTGAAACTTCACTTGCAGTCATGCTAACCCACGCAAAATCGGGAATGTGCACCATCGAACAAGTGGTCGAATGGATGTCGTCCAATGTAGCCGATTGCTACAACATGATTGGTAAGGGACGAATTGAAGTTGGTGCAGATGCTGACTTTGTACTGGTCGACATGGAAAACGAACACGAAGTCATCGACGAAAACAGTTGGACCCGTGTTGGCTGGAACCCGTTCCGAGGGCGGATGTTGACTGGCTGGGCAAAAATGACTATCGTTGCCGGAATCCCAGTGTTCGAACGGACTGAACAAACGGGCCAAAAAGGCCAACTCCTCGTTGAACCTGGTTCTGTTGGAACTCCAATATTGATGGCCCCGTGGAAGTAATACCGTTTTTCGTCGTAATTTCGAGGTTTTTGAGGTAGTATTATACGCTCAACCGTTTACTTCACCGCAGGGAAACAACATGAGTTGGCTCGAGGAAAATATTGGAGAAGGATATCAGCAAGTGGTCATTGGATTTAGTGTGTTCATAATCGGCGCACTGCTCGGATGGATGGAAGCAGCAGACAGCGTAATGTCGGCATCGGACGTTTACATGCCGGCAGTCATTATGCTGTCAGGAGCAATGGTGACAATGCTTGGACTGTCCTTCGGAACCGAAAACGAAGAAGACAGAACTGACGATTTAATGAACGCCATTAACGAGCTTACTGCACGAATGAACTCCATGCTCGGCGTCGAAGAGGAGTGAAATCACAGCCCATACAACGAACCGTATTTTGCTTCAACATATCGAAGAAACGGTTCTGGGGATGGCGGTGATCCGGTGGCATACTCGATGAGTTCTGCTGGAGACATCTTGCTCCCTTGTTCATGAATTCTAGGCCGCAACCATTGCAATAAGCTTGTCCAATCACCTGAAGAAACGAGAGAGTCAATATCGCCGAGATCGTTTTGCATCGACTCGAGTAATTGAGCGGCATAGAGGTTCCCCAGCGTGTACGTGGGGAAGTAACCAAATGCACCCATGGACCAATGAATGTCTTGCAGACAACCCATGGTATCGTTCGGAACTTGAACGTCGAACCACTCTTCAAACATGGCGTTCCAAGTTGCAGGTAGTTCCGAAACCGGAAGGTTCTCGTTGAATATTTTCTTTTCTATTTCATAACGCAGCATCACGTGCAAATTGTAAGTAACTTCATCCGCCTCAACCCGGATGAAACCTTTGGAAACTGTATTTGCGATTCTGTTGAGTTCTTCTGGCTTCCAATCAGGAGCATCCGGGAATTGTTCTCGAAACCACGGAAGTGCTGTCTCCCAAAACGCAGTTGTTCGACCAATTTGGTTCTCCCAAAATCGACTCTGAGATTCATGAACTCCGAGTGAAACAGCATCGCCACGTGGCGTGAGCGAGTGGATTCGGGCTAAACCTTGCTCGTAAAGAGCGTGGCCTGTTTCGTGCATGACTGCATACAAACAGGAAAAGGGGTCTTTTTCATCGAACCTCGTCGTAAATCGCGTATCTCCCGGCCACAGCCCAGCAGAGAATGGGTGGGTTGAAGCATCCATGCGGCCTGCAGAGAAATCAAAACCCATCGCTTCTGAAACTTTGAGGCAAAACTTCGTTTGTGCTTCAATGGAAAAGCGCATTCCTTCAGGGAGTGTTGGGTCCGGGCGAGTCTTTTGCGCTTCGGTGATGTTCTGTAGAAGCGGTACGAGTCGAGCACGAAGGCCAGCAAACAGTGGATCGTAGTCCGTGACCTTCATGCCAACCTCGTACTCATCAAGCAAAACGTCGTAAGGGTTTTTCTCTCCTCCATAGTACGCAATTTTTTTCTTGGTCATGTCAATGAGTGACTCAAGTTGAGGTAAGAAAGATTGGAAATCGGAATCAGCACGTGCTTTTTGCCACGAAAGTAGAGCCTCAGACTTTGCTTTCGCAAATGCTGCTACAAATTCCGCTGGAAGTTGAATCGCCTTATCGTAGGCTCGGCGCATCTCACGGACATTCGCTTGCTGGTCATCATCGAGTTCCGAAGATTGTTCAAGTTCAGTCAAAAGGTGGCCCATTTCATCGTCTACAAGTCGAGTATGGCGTTCTGCAGCAAGCCAAGAAAGGATATCTGAGCGAGCTTCTGAGCCTTTCGCAGGCATGATGGTCTCTTGATCCCAGCCGAGATGGCCTTGGAGAGCCCCCAAACGATGAATGTCTTTTACACGTTCAATGAACACCGAATATGCCTGCATACTTGCTCCATCCATCCACACATGATGAACGCTCGTATGAAATTCCTTGTGGAGATGGAGGGTGTTTGTATTACATATATTGCCACACATTGAAGTCTTTGAACCATGTCGGTGAGAATATGGTGCGACCTTTCTCTCGTAAGGGAAAAAAAACTGCACCGGCTCCTGTCGATGACGATGAGTTAGAAGAGGTCATTGACGAGGTTGAAGAGGCCATTGATGAGAGCCCTGAAATACAAGAATCGGAGAAAACCGAAGACCTGGTAGAGCAAATTCCGTTCGACGAGCTATCTATAGAAGAAGTGTCTAAAAGTCTGAAAACCAGCGCCCAGACGGTCATCAAGACGTGTATGGATATTCGTCGAGGCGAGAACGTACTTATTGTCTGTGACCCAACGACCGGTGACATTGGCCAAGCACTCCATGAAGCAGCAAACGAACGCTCAGATCGCGTCTTACTCATCGTCATGCCCAAAGCACGTCACCATGGCGAAGAACCGCCAGCACCGGTTGCCAACTTAATGCGTCAACAACAGGTTGTCATCGCTCCAACGCGATATTCGCTCACCCACACACGTGCCATTCGCCAATCTGTCCGTGGTGGAGCAAGAGTGGCGACAATGCCCGGAATGACCAACGAGATGTTTAGCCGAGGTGGTATGTCTGCTGATTTCAATGAAATCAAACAAAAAATAAGTGACCTCACTCCTTATTTCCGTCGAAGAAGAATTGTCTATGTCAAGTCTGAACAGGGAACTGATGTAACCTTTGAAGTCAACTGGCGTGAGTGGAAGCTCGACGATAACGGCATCTGCAATCGCCCGAAGATGCTCACAAACTTACCCGCTGGAAAGGCTTTCATCATGCCTCGACAAGGTACAATGAACGGTACAGTCGTCATCGATGGTTCATGGGAATCAAACCTTGTCGATGAACCAATTACCTTGGTGATTGAAGAAGGAATGGTCATGGATGTCAAAGGTGGAACTACTGCGGCTACGATTCGACAAGAGTTCGGTGAAGCAGCCAAGCGCTTGCGAACGAAAGATCGTGAGAATGTATGGACTGTCGCCGAATTTGGATTCGGTATGAATCCACAAGCACGCCTCTCTGGAAATGTGCTGGAGGATGAAAAACGCCTCGGGACATGCTATTTTTCCGTAGGAGACAACACCGCATTGGGTGGAACTTCTGCAGTAGGAATACACATCCCTGGTGTCCTGAAGAACGCCAGTGTTTGGCTGGACGATACTCAACTCATTACCAACGGCGAATTTACGCTGTGGGATTGATCAGCGAACGCCGCTCTGCGTGCCACATATTGGGCAGAATCGCCAGTAAGGGTCCAGGCCAATGCCACAGCCTCGGCAATGGATTCCTGAACGGATGGTTGGTTGAATCTGTTGAGGTTGATTCCAGCCTTGTTGAGGTTGTTGATTCCAAGCCTGTTGCTGCTGTTGAGGAGACGGTTGGTTCCAGCCCTGTTGTTGTTGTGCCGGTTGGTGATTCCAGCCCTGCTGTTGTTGTTGTTGTGCCGGTTGTTGGTTCCAGCCTTGTTGTTGAGTAGGTTGCTGAACAGGTTGTTGCTGAGCAGGCTGTGGTTGTTGTGCAAGTGGTTTACGAACCGGTGCGACCGGGCGAGGTAGCGACTGCGTTTTCTCGGCTGCAGGAGATGAGATGAATTCTGAAAGAGAAACTGTTCCGTCTCCGTCGGTATCGGCTTGCTCATGCAGTTCTTTGGCTTCTTCGAGAGATGTACCGGTAGCCACAGCGAGTTCTTCAACTGAGAGTTCCCTGCTACCGTCCGTATCTGCGGCCAAGAAGTGCTCAGCAGCACTGACAAACTCTTCTTCGGCAGGCTCAACAACTTCTTCCACAGGCTCGGGTGCTGGCTCGAATACTGGCTCTTGGATCGTCTCTTCGACAGGTTCAGGTGCCGGATGAGGAACAGATGCTTCTGGTTCTTCCTTTCCGAGTCCAAGGTCGAAAGCACCGGAGAATGCATCTTCTTCGGCACGAGCCACCATTCGTTCGTTGTTGGTATCGAGAACCGGTTCGGCAACAGCAACAGGTTCTACCGATGGTAATTCAACAGCACTGGACACCTCTGACGGTAGGGGAAGGTCGGGCAAATCGACTTCTTTCTCAACTTGAGGCGCTGGAGGAAGGGGTACTTCTTCCACAGACTCAGGCATAGATGGAACTGGCTTTGGAAGCGAAACCGGAGCAGCTGAAATGGGCGCTGCTGCTGCTTTACCGCTGGCAAGAGAAGGGACTGGCAGTGCGTGACCAGCAACATCCAATGAAGCATCAAGCTCGTCAGCAACTGCGAGAAGAGTTGCCGTATGAGATGCCGGGTCAGCAAACAATTGCTTGAGTGTGTTGAGATAACGTGTAACTTCACCTTCAGAACCAGTTGTTGAAGCGATGGCCAGTAACTTCAGTATACGCATAGGGTCGGCCAATGTCGCTAATTTACTCTGTTCCTCTTCGCTTAGAGAAGGAGATAGTCCACTGGCCTCTCCTGAGGAATCCGGCAGACCAAGATACTGTGACAGTGGATCTGGCAGACTCATGAGTCCAAGGTGGCCTGCGACCAGATAGTAAATCTCTCCACCTTCGCATTGAATACGCTCACTTGCTGCCTCAAAATCGAAATCACCCGGGAGAAGTACAACATCGGATAGAATTGAGAAGAATTGCTCCATAGCCTTCTCTTGTTCCATGGCCATCAACGTGTGAACCATGTCTGAGGACTCTATGACGCCGAAGTATGCAGCCGCATCATCGACTTCGATGCCAGTTGGCAAAGATGCTCCTTCAAGTTCCTTGTCGGCCATATTCGATCCCCCTCTAACTCGCCCAATTGAATCCTGTTCTTGAGTATGATGTTTCAAACCCATGCCAAAGCAATCGCAGTGACTCCATTTCAACGGCTCCTACCAATATTGAATATCGCTCTCGACTGAGGTGCTGACCATCCGGTTTCCTGCAACTGCATGAGAATGCTACGCTCATTTTCGCCTTCTGCTAGCGACGAGTGAACCCAATCTGCTGCGGATTCCCGATCTTCAACTTGCCATTCTTCAAAAATCGACAAATCGATGTTCAGCTTGGCTTTGCGTACTTTGGCTGAGGGTTCTGCAGCAGGTTTAGGTTCATCAACGAAAGATGTAACCTTCTTTGCAGCGGTTTTCACAGAACGTTCGCCACGTGGTGGGCCGCTCGGAGGTTTACTTGAAGCTCCCTTCGGGGGTCCACCCGGTCCACGGCCCGGTGGTCCGCTTGAAGGTCCTCCAGATGATGGCGGCTTCGCAGCGCTCTTCGGAGGGCCACCCGGACCGCGCCCTGCAGGACGGCCCGTTGGGCCTCCACGTGCTGGTGCTGTACGCTGCTGAGGTTTCTGAGCACTTCGACTGTTACGGAAAGGAAGCGGTTCATCCTCTTCATCGTCGTCCCAATCGTCTTCGTCATCATCAAAGTCGTAGTCGTCACCGCGCCGACGCAGGATGAGTATGCCAACGAGAAGCACAACCAGAAGACCGATGCCGCCAGCAATGAGCGTGGTAGAGCCCAACAAGGAAGAGGTCTCATCTCCGGAGTTCGAATCCTTCTTTGGACAGCCATCAGAGAAACCATCTGGCCCTGCAGGTTCGTTCGGACAATTATCAATCAAATCAGAGACTCCGTCGTTGTCTGAATCAAGTTGACTCAAGACACAGCCGTTCTCGTCAATGCTGTCTTTCTGTGAATAAGGTGTATCTGGACATAAATCTGGAGAGGTGCCGTTCGGATTATCGCCGAGTCCGTCGTAATCTGAATCTTCCCATTGGGTTGGATTCCCTGCAAGGCCTGCAGGTTCAAACTCATCCCGATAGCCATCGCCATCATCAAAGCAACCGAGGAAGTCCACGAACGATGTTCCAAACTCAAGTGGACACTCATCAGCATCATCGCCAGCGGGGTTGTCCCCGTAGCCGTCCCCGTCTTGGTCGAACCATTGCGTTCCGTCGGAAGGGAACGCATCACCGGATTGGTTTTCCCGTAGTCCTGAAGTTTCGTTCAGCGTGTAGATGTAGGTGCCAAAATATCCGTCACCGTCTGGGTCTGCAGATTCATCAATGCAACCATCGGTTAGGACCGGTGTTCCTTGGGGTGTGTCGGGGCACTGGTCATCAGCATCTTTGACACCGTCTGAATCAGAATCTCGTTCAGAGGCTGAACAACCGTTCTCATCGACACTATCGCGTTCGCTTTCAATGGTGTTTGGGCACAAGTCGGCAGGGCCTGCGACATTATCCATGTCGTCATCGGACAGCAATTGCGCACCGCTGCAACCATCAGCGTCAACTGCTTCACCGAACGGCGTTAAAGGGCAGAGATCAAGATGATTGAACACTGAATCATCATCGTCATCCAATTGATTATCTGCACATCCAACTGAGTTAACGGTGAGGCCGGCATCTGTGTCGGGGCAAATATCTTCCACATTAGGGATGAAATCGCCATCATCATCAGTACCGTCGATGAAACGGCATCCAATGCCCGTACCGTCAACAAACGGACTTGTTCCTCCCAGTATGCCAGGTATTGTAGGACATTCATCGGCTTGGTAGCCGTTTGGATTATCACCAAAACCATCGCTGTCGAAATCAAGCCATTGGCTCGCCTCAGTAGGGAATTCATCTTGAGAATCCATCCAGCCGTCACCATCTGTGTCCGGGCATCCAGGATAAGGATTGGTTGAGTTGCCAAACACTCCAGGGCAACCGTCGAGCATCAACCCGTTACCGTCGTTCTCACTTGAATTGTCAGTCACGTTGTACGAGTCAGTCCAGCGGTCTGGATGTCCGTCAGAATCATTGTCTTCAGCAGCAGCAATATTATCCGGGAAACGGTCGGGATTTGTGGCACCTTCTGAACCGTTATCGCCGTAGCCATCGCCATCACTGTCAGCCCATTGGGTCGGGTCAAGTGGCCATGCATCTGCGCCAAGTGAGGCATTCCATTCAAACCCACCAACGGTCGATGGGTCAGAGGAACCATCGGAATCAGAGTCTGGGCAACCCTTCCGGTCGCGGAATGAAACTCCGTAATCCCATTTACAGTCGTCACCTTGAGTAGGATCTGAGGAGTTATCTCCCCATCCGTCGCCGTCTGTATCCTTGTATTGTGATGGATTAAATGGGAATACATCGCCATCGGGTTGACCAGAATCGTATTCTGTAATGCAACAATCCGGCCCTGAGTTATCGCCGTATCCGTCACCGTCTGAATCCGATGCAAGTTTCCAGTTAAAGATGAAAACATCGCCGTCGAAATACATGAAATTATTGTTGGACCAACCGTCTTGGTCGTAATCATCACAACCCATTCGGTCAATCCAGGATTCGCCTGAATCGTCGTTACAAGCATCGTCAATGTCCGCATATCCATCGTTATCAAAGTCAAGACAGCCGTAAGTGAAGTACATCGATGGCGCATCGCTTGTCGGACATGAATCGGTCATTGGACCGTACGAATTATCGCCAAAACCATCGCCGTCGTTATCCGACCATTGATCACCCAAGTGCGGCAATTCATCGACCAAATCGAAAACAAGGTCTCTATCGGTGTCAACATAGAGTCTGAGAACTTTGTAGACTTGTGCTGTATCGTCTTTGAACGCCATGTGTAACGTTTCGTTGGAATCTCTGAACAAGCCAACGCTGCCCACCGTGGAGATGTCTCCAAACGAGATTGAATTCCAATGGTATGACGATTCCTCAGCGTTCAAGGTGTTCCATGTAAGAAGGTTCGATTGACCAACGCTGGTCATGAGAATGAATGTGTTGTTCTTTACAGCCAAGTCCCAAGTGCTGCCAGAGTTGGATTGAGGTTGAGGGCCAAAGGACGACCAATTTCCGGTGGAATTACGTACATAGAGTACATCAGAATTCGAATCGCCACGAACAGCCATAGCAGGAGAGTTTCCACCGACAAGGTCGATGTTGAACGTGCCGATCGAGCCAGAAGGTTGAGCGAGGTTAGAAACTGTTACCCAAGATGAAT
>OCOX01000098.1_pt1 | contig 10993 bp, 17 predicted proteins | sample 1534681 | NCBI WGS metagenome assembly OCOX01 (sample SAMEA3275498, study PRJEB22092) | marine metagenome | biome: ENVO:01000023; feature: ENVO:00002042; material: ENVO:00002010 | collected 2014-06-20T12:20:00+00 | depth 1 m
CCAATACGGCGGCCACTACAAGAGAATAGAGTTGGAAGACGTAGACACTGGCACTACACTTCACTGCGATGTAGCTGACAGCAACAGAAACTATCTCAACGGAAACTGGAGTGCAGTGTTTGACAAATATCGCCCAGGCAAAAAAATACTACTTGACAAATGCGTTACTACAACCAAAAACAACAAACGCATTGTAACTGCTGACAGCAAACCAGAGATTGTAGCAGTTGACACTGCACAACGTGTGGACGAAACTGTAGACTTGTATAGACAAAGTCTTAAAAACAACCGCGACCTGCCACCACCTGTTACAGGCAATGATTTATTTGAATGGAACTGATATGAAGTTTGTATACACCACCAATCAACTGCCCACATACAACTTTGCCAAACTAGGCGGAGTATTAGCGGCGGACAACACTGTTGAACTCACAGATGACGCATACCGTAGATTCTGTGAAGAAACTGCGAACACTACTCACACCCTAACACTACACAAGGAACCAGGATTATGAACGAACTGATAAAGGCCAGCACAAGAGTTGTAAACTTGATTTATTTGTTCATGCTGATATATGGCATCAATGTTACCCTAACTTGGATAATGAGTTTTGCCTAGAATCAAGTATGTGCCAGCAGTCAAGGGCCCCAGCCCAAGTGGAAGAGGTCGTAGAGCAGATCCCAACACTTGGAAGACGGGTCCTTGTCCTGTCACACGAGACAAATACTATGCGTTCTTAAAACACCGTAGCCAAAGCGACTACAGAGGTGAAACACACACCCTCACTTGGGATGAATGGCAAACGCTGTTTCCAGATGAAGTTTGGAACTGTAGAGGACGTGGCAGCAAGGATCTTTGTTTGGGTAGACTTGATTGGGACAAGGGATGGGAATACACCAACGTAGAGGTAATGACCAGAAGTCGCCATTTTGCTATAAAAAAGGAATACAATGCTCAACAAAGATTACGATCCTTATGATCAACTGAAATACCTCACCAATGGATATACAGAACTTGCAGGCTTGCTCAACAGGAACAGCAAGTTGATGGATGATGCAATACACCACATAAAACACCAAGACCAAATGATCCAAGACCTCAACATGAGATTGATGGCAATGGAAAACCGCAACCTGTGAAACTAGCACCATGGCAACAAGCCGTCAGTGATGACCCTAGTAGATTCAAGTGTATCAGTGCTGGAAGACGTTCAGGCAAGACCTATCTGGCCATTAGAGAGTTGTGCTGGTATGCACATCAACCCAACAAGAACGTTTTCTACGTTACAAGTTCATATCGTGCAGCAAAGATGATTGTTTGGAAACCACTCAAAGATCAACTGTTGAATCTACGTTGGGTGAAAAAGATCAACGAATCAGAGTTGAGTATAACACTGAAAAACAACAGCGTGATATCACTCAAAGGCTCAGAGAACATACAAGCACTGCGAGGCATCAGTCTTTCATATTGCGTTATAGATGAAGCAGCATTTTGTGACCCTGATTTGTTTCCAGAAGTGATCAGACCTGCACTGGCAGACCAACGTGGCGATGCAATGTTTATTTCAACTCCTTGTGGTAAGAACAACTACTTCTATGACCTGTTCAATCTAGCCAGCACCACACCAGGTTGGAACAGTTGGAGCATGACCACACTTGAAGCAGGAATGGTAGACCCTGAAGAGATTGAAGCAGCCCGTGCAGAAATGACACTCAGCCAGTTCCAGCAAGAGTTTGAAGCCAGCTTTGTGTCCGTGGGAAATAGGGTGGCATATTCGTTTGAACGTGAACACAATGTCAAAGCATACACTGGTGCCACACCCAAAGAAACACTGATTGGGGTTGATTTTAATAGGAACCCCATTAGTGCAACTGTGGGACACAGGAGCGGTGATGAGTTTTATGTCACAGATGAGATATTGATATACTCATCAAACACAGACGAACTGGTGCAAGAAATACATCACAGATATCCCAATCAAAAGGTTTATGTGTTTCCTGATCCTAGTGGCAGCAGACAACAAACAAGTTCAAGTGGCAAAAGCGATCACACTATATTGAGCAATGCAGGCTTTCAAGTTAGAGCACCACGCAAACACGATCCTGTGAAAGATAGAATCAATGCAATCAATGCAAGATTCTGCAACAGTGATGGAGTGAGAAGATTGTTTGTTGATCCTACTTGCAAGCACACAATAGAGTCACTTGAAAAGCACAGTTACAAACCAGGCACTGTTATACCAGACAAAGAGAGAGGACATGATCATGTATTTGATGCACTGAGTTATTGCATTGCCTATCTATATCCAATACGCAGACCTGCTCCTACACCCACAGCACAAAGTTGGAGTGCCAAAGTCAGCCTTTGATGCCCATTTTAAACCAAATAACCTTTGATGTCTATAAATACACTTGATATCACACTACAAGACAAACCTTAAGGAAACCCACATGGACGCTATTGAAACAATAGAAAGCCAGATTGCCTATTATTTAAGTGGCAACCAGCTTTACAGCGAATACAAAGACCATTGGCAGTATATGCTGGAGAGTTACACTGGCAGCGAAGAATATGAAAACGCCAATCACCTAATCAAATACAATCTAGAAACAGCAGGCGAATATGCTGCAAGATTGAGAACCACTCCACTGCAAAATCACTGCAACAGCATCATTGGAGTCTACACCAGCTTCATTTTCAAACAAACACCAGTTAGAGATTTGGGCGTGTTGGCCAACAATCCCATCACAGAAGAAATACTCAAAGACGCAGACTTGGATGGAAGAAGTTTCAACCAGTTCATGAAAGACGTGAGTGTTTACGCCAGTGTGTTTGGGCATTCATGGGTGATCGTAACCAAGCCAGACATTGGAGCAATCACACTTGCAGATGAAATAAGTGCAGGCGTTCGTCCATATGTAAATCTTATTACACCTCTTATGGTGTTGGATTGGAAATGGGAACGCAGCAAAACAGGCCGCTATCACTTGTGTTATTTCAAATACATTGAAGAAATCAACGGCGATGTTAAAACCATCAAAGTGTGGACACCAGAAACTGTGAAGACAGTTGTGGTAAATGACAAACAAGTCACAATAGAAAGCACAGAAGAAGTCAACGGCTTGGGTGAAATACCAGCGGTGTGTGCCTACAACAAACGTGGCATCATACGTGGCATTGGTGTGAGTGACATTGGCGACATTGCAGATCAACAAAGATACATCTACAACCTAAGTTCAGAGATTGAACAAACCATTAGACTGGACTCACACCCAAGTGTGGTTGCCACACCCAACACAATATTGACAGCAGGTGCAGGCAGCATCATACAAGTGCCAGAAGATTTGGATCCAGGTCTCAAGCCTTACATACTGCAAAGTTCAGGTGCAAACATCACCAGCATACTTGCAACAATGCAGGACAGTGTGAATGCCATAGACAAGATGGCCAACACAGGAGCAATCCGTGCCACTGAAGCAAAAACAATGAGTGGTATAGCCATGCAAACAGAGTTCATGATGTTGGCAGCAAGACTTGCAGAAAAAGCAGACGCATTGGAACTCACAGAAGAACACATATGGCGTTGGATTTTCAAATACATGGGCGCACAATATGATGCAGACATTGACTATCCACACGCATACAACATTCGTGACAACAGCACAGACCTAGACTTCTTGATCAAAGCAAGAAGCAGTGGTGTGAGCAATCCAGTGTTCCAAGAAGAAATCAACAAACAGATTGTGGAGTTGGTTGTGGAAGACAGCAACCTAATCAATGAAATCCACAACAACATGGCAGCGCCACAGTTTCAAACGCATGAGATGACCAATCCACGCAGCGGTGAAACTGTTGTAGTAACCAGTCAAGCACAACACTTGGATCTAGTTGCAAGAGGATTTGTTGAGTAATGGCAGGCCACACTGAGGTCATAGACTCTACCATCAAAGACTTTGAAGGTTCAGCAGCTGACACCACTCGTGCATTGGAGAACCGTGTTGCTGAGTTGATACAAAGTGGAGACACCAGTAGAACCAGCATAGTTGGCGCATATGAAAACGCTGCCAACATTGCAGCACAAAACGCAGGCAACCTCACTGCAATAAGTGCTGACACCATTGAAACACAAACTGCCGCAGGCATTGGAACAGGCATTGTTCCAGAAGATGCAGGCGTGGAAAATCTATTGGTGGAGGATGCAAGAGGCACCATTAGAGAAACTATTATGAATCACGCTGAAACTGTAGCAAGTTTGGTTGTGGCAGGCGGTGTAACTGGCATGGCCATTGACACTCTCACAAATCAAGCAAGAGGCAGCGTCAGCGGATTGATGATGAGCACATCAGATCCTGTTACCACACGTCTGCAAACACGCTTTGCACAAATGGCAGCTGATCCAAACCGCAACGCAGAAGAATATCGCCGTCTAAGAAAACAGATACAAGATAGGTTGCCAGGCATTACGACCTCAGGCAGTTTGAGTGATACACTCAGAGGCGTGGCAGAAACAGTGGTGATGAGATTTGATGGTGCTTTCACAGCCAACAGAGGCAAACGCATGGGCATTACCAAATGGACATACGAAGGTGGAGTTGTAGAAAACACCCGCCCTTGGTGTGCAGACCTAACTGGTATAACCATGGAAGAAGATGAAATAAATGATCTATGGGGCAGTTCATGGGCAGGCAAAAGCGGAGACAATCCGTTTGTAGATAGAGGCGGCTACAACTGTCGTCACTATTGGGTGGCTGTTGATGAATGATATGGATCATACACACCTGGGCGATCACATTAGTGTTAATACTAGTATTCGTCCTATGACCAAAGCAGAGCGTGAGGCAAGCAAGGAAAGAGAAAGGAAAAACCATGGCATACAAGAAAAAAGGCAAGAAGAAGTAAGTTTGAACACCTTATTTCTTCAAACGAATAAATAACATTACAGTAACAATACAGTAGAATGTTTACTCACAACACAAAGGAGGAACGCCCACAATGAGCGAAAATACATTGGACAACCAGGCAACTGAGGCCACAGAGAATACTCTAACACAGGAATCAACCAAAACCTATACTCAAGCAGAGTTTGACAACCACATGGCAGGACTTAAAAAGAGTCTTACCAGCAAGTTTGAAAAACAGTTTGCAGACCTAGGTGACATCAACGAGTTGAAAGCACTCAAAACGCAAGCAGAAGCCCAAAAGCAGGAAGAAGCAATCAAGCGTGGAGAGTTTGAAAACATACTCAAGAGTTTGGCTGATAAAAAAGATGCAGAAATCGCAGAGAAAAACAAAGTCATTGAAGAATACACAGTGAACACACCATTATTAAGTGCCGCAGCGCAATACAAAGCAGTGAACCCACAACAAGTGGTTCAACTGATCCGCAATCAAGTTAGACTTGGTGAGAACGGGCAAGCTGAGGTAATAGATTCAAATGGTCAAGTTCGCTACAATGATTCAGGTCAAAGTCTTGCTGTTGATGCGTTGGTGCAAGAGTTCTTACAGAGCAACCCACATTTCGTAAATGCAGCGCCAGCCACAACCAATACTAAAAGTGCCGTAACAGGCAGTAATGGACTAGAAGACTTTGATATCTCTAAACTGGACCTTAGCAATCCAGAACATAGAAAAGTTTACGCCCAGGCCAAACAACGTGGCTTGATTTAGTTAATAAAGGAAAAATAACATGGCAAACGCAGCATACACATCAGGTTTTAACACTGATGCATTATTCGTCGCAGCAAAAGCGGCAACAGTTTTCGCAGCCCACGAGCAATCATTGTTCTTAGGTGGCGGAATGGTTCCAGTTGTAAACGCACCAAACGGACTTCTACAAGTTCCTGAGTTGGCAGCAGTTACAGCTACAACATTGACAAGTGAAGCAGCACCAGGTGTAGACCTAGACGCTGTTCTTCCAGCAGACACAAAAAACACCATCCAGTGTGACATCTACGCAGCTCGTAGTGTTCTACGTGACTTGGGTGCTATTGATCCAAGTGAGATTGGTAGAGTATTGGGTAACGCAGTATCAAAAGCATTTGACACAGCAGTTATCACAGCAATGAACGGCTTGACAGCTTCAACTAGTGACTCAGATCCAATGACTGTGGACGCATTGTTTGATGCAGCAGCACAGATCCGTGGCAATGGTGAAACAGGCGCTCTTATGGGTATCGTAAGTGCAGCAGAAGCAGCCAACTTGATGAAAGACATTGGCACAAACGCTTATGGCGGTGGTGACTTCCAAAGTGAAGCAATGAGAAATGGCTTCTTGGGTCAAATCGCTGGCATTCGCATGTTCCAGTCAAGCTACATCTCAGGTGCAAACAAAGGCTTTGTCTTTGCAGGTGACGCAATGCGTATCGCAATGCAAAAAAATGTTGACATTGAAACAGCAAGACGTCCAGAAGCAGTTGGTCAAGACATCGTAGCAAGTTTACACGCAGGTGTAGGTGTTATTGATGCAGGTCGTGGTGTTAAGTTAGTTAACGTATAAGGGGTAGGTAACATGGCATTCATTGTAGAAAACGATCAAACAATCTCGTTTGCAGAATACTCAGATGTCCTAGCGGCAGATGTGCGTCTGTTTGATAGCAATGAAAGTCTTACTGATGACACTGTGGAAGCAAGTTTGATACGCTGCACCAGCAGAATATTGGACAACATACGCAACACAGATTGGTGGCAGAGCTTGTATTCACAAAATACAGGTTCTGTCAACCGCATTAACATACCCAGCCCTGACGCTGATCGCATAAAGACTAGACTTGATGACTTCACAGACTTGTGTGTTTATTGGGCACTCAGCGATTATATATTGCCCAGCATTGCAGACTTTGGCGATGTTGACAGCAACGAAAGACAGAAGATGGGCTACTACAAGAATCGTGCAGATGCATTGTTTTTGGAGTTGGTTAATGCAGGCGATTGGTATGACTTTGATGACGACGGAACAGTTCAGACTGAAGAAAAACGTCGTGGAAACCTAACATTGAAAAGAGTGAGATAATGAGAGAACAGGTTATAGAATACATTGTGGCAGCGCCCCTAGGACGCTATAACTTCAGCAGGGAGATTCCATACAGAGAAAATGGCATTGAACTGTATCTCAAAAACCCTCTTACAATATATGTGGACGAAGAAGACTTTCAACAACAAAGTCTTTTTCGCACACTGGGTTCAACCAACATTGATATCTTAACAACAACTGTTGAAATCGTTTTCAGCAATGATGCAAAGAATACACCCAACAACTACGGTGAACTGGTGAGTTATTTGATTGCTGCAAAGAACTTGGGCACAGGATTTAATGATGCTCAAGCAACTCTAAGCACAGAAATCATAGAAGATTTACAAACCACAACCGTAGAACTACAATATACAAAGCTAATATAAGGAAAGCAACATGGCAAACTATATCTACCCAGCTCCAGGCACCAGCAATGTAGAAGCAACACTAAAACTAAAAGTGGCTTCTAACGTGGCTGACACTGGACTAACAATACCTAGTTTACAGGATATCACTGTAAACGCTGCCAATGATACGTTTACCTGGACACAACTAGATGAAGGTTCCAAACAACAGATTGCTACAACAGCAACCAACAGTTTGAACACAAACCTAGTGTTGAACCAAACTACATTTTTTGGAACAACTGGTTCAGGTGGCACAACAGCAGCAGCACTGGGCGTCTTTGGCGCCAGCACAGACAAAACATTGATGACATTCTCATTGTATATGGGCGACGAGAGCGATGGCTCTGCAGGCAAATATCTTGAGGGCAACGGATATGTTACTGGTCTTGCTCCAACAGTTAGTGCTGATGAACCTGTATGGGTTTCACCAGTTACTATTTCAATCACAGGCGATTACACTGTGGCTGACAGCGGAACATTCTAAAAACAAGAAATAGGGCTCTTTGAGGGCCCTATTTCATCATAAGGTTAAATACAATATGGATCAAAAGAAACCAGACACACTAAAAGACAACAGCGATGAAGAACTGTTGGGTGTGTTGTTGCGTGAGATAGCCAAAGGTGGCAATGAAATACGCAGCGCAGAAAAAGACATAAACAAGGCAAGCCGCAGATTGAGTTTTGCGATTGTTTTGGCAAATAGATTATTAGATAGGAAAAAGATCAATGGATTTGAGAGCAGCCGCAGTAAAACCCAAACTACAGAAACTCACATTAGACAGTGAATATGTAACAGCAGAATACGGCGAACCACTAGAGTTTTATATGTGGGACCGCCAAAGTATGCCAACTTACATCAACCTCAGCACAATCAGCAACGATGATACCGCGGGCATGTTAGATGCAATCCGCGCTCTCGTGATGGATGAGTCAGGCAAGTTGATGTTGGAAGATGGCATGGAACTGCCACCACAAGTTATGATTGATATGATTAATAAGGTGGTAGAGCACTTGGGAAACTCCGTAGGCCAGACTTTAGCAGGATAGACAAAAACACGGAAATGATGCTGATGCTGGATTTAATCGCCCAGCGATATGGCACACTTCCAAGCAAAGTCTTAGAGTCTGGCGATACATTGGACATGATACTGTGCATCACTGCCTTAGAATACGATGTGTGGAGACAAAAGAAACTTGGTAATGGGCAAACACCCACGCATCACAGTCAAGAATATTTACAAGCAAGGATAGACGCAGCACATGGCAATAGTGGGCAGAAGTAAAATACAAGCTAGAATGGAACAGGTGGAACGCAAGATTGGCAGGATCAAAGATTTTGCACACGAAGAGTTTCGCAAGATTACTCCTATAAGAACTGGCAATGCAAGAAGCAAAACCAACAGAATCAACGCAGGTGTTGAAGCAGCTTATCCTTACGCAAACGCACTCAATGATGGACGCAGTCGTCAAGCCCCACAAGGTATGACACAACCCACCGTTGATAAAATCTCAGATTATGTAAGGAAAATGTGATGGCAACTACCACAGACAAGTATATTTTAGAACTAGAAACTGCAAAAGCAGAACGTGGCATGGACAGAACTCAAAAAGGGTTTGGTGGTATGTTGGCAGGCTTGGGTAGACTAGGTCCAGCAGCGGCAGCAGCAGGTGCAGCACTGGCAGGCATGGCAGCAGTCAAAGGCATTGGTGACAAAATCACTGAAATGGATGACCTGGCCAAAGCAGCAAGAAATGTTGGAGCGGCAGCAAGCCCAGAAGCATTTGAAGGATTTCAAGTAGCAAGAAACCTATTGGGCGAAATGGGTTTGAGTGCAGCAGAAAGTGATAGAGCTTTCAAAAACATGACCACAAGATTGGCAGAAGCAGCAGAAACAGGCAAAGGTCCAGCAGCAGATGCATTTGCAAAAATAAGTGAAAGCATCACAGACGCAAACGGCAACCTAGTTGACATGCCACAGTTGTTTGAAGCAGTCACAGGTGCCCTACAAGATGGCACACTATCAATGACAGACGCACGTAAGATATTGGGTGATGTTGTTGGTCCTAAGATACTTGGAGGATTTGAAGACCTAGCCAGCAAAGGTATGAGTGCAGCAGATGCACTAGAAGATGTAAAAGCCAACAGTGACATTATATCATTGGATGGTGCCAACAACGCAGAAGCATTTGGTGACACAATGGGACGCATCAAAGAAGTGCTTGGACAAGTTGGAACAACCATTGTGACAGCACTACTACCACATCTAAACAATCTTGCAGAAGGTGTGCTGGCAAATCTACCAGCTATAGTTGAAGGTGTGAAAGGTGCATTTAGTGCATTGGAGCCAGTGTTCTCATTGATAGCAACAGTGATACAAGACCTGTTGTGGCCAGCATTGAGTTTGATATTTGACATATTGGGTGCAGTTGCAAGTGCAGTTGCTCCATTGGTTGAAGCAGCAATACCAGGGTTGGTTGCAATATTTGAAAAACTAGCAAGTGTTGTGCAAGGAGTTATAGACTTCTTCAAAGGTGCCATAGAAGTAATGACCAACATTGGTGCCAAAGTCAAAGAACTTGCAGGTGCAGTTGGAGAGGCTTTTGGCAGTGTGAAAGATGGTGCAGTGGGCATGGCCAGAGGCGCATATGATGGTGTCACTGGATGGTTTGGTAAAATGTATGACGAAGTGGTTGGCAACAGTATCATACCAGACATGGCAAGTGGTGTGCTTGGAGAGTTTGACAGCATGAGCAGTGGCATGGTGGACTTTGTCAAAGGTGCAGTGGGCGGAGTTGGCACAGCAATGGCCAACTTGGGCAATGCAGTCAGCACCAAGTTTGAAGAAATAACAGGCATTAGTTTGAGTGGTCTCAAAGATCAAGTAAGTTCAATGAGCAACTACTTAACCAGCAGTATTAGCAGTCTTGCCAGCAGTGTAGGCAGCAAGTTGAGTGGGCTTTGGAATAGAGTAAGTTCAACAGCCAGCAGCATTGGTGATTTTTTTGGAGGATTCTCTTTTTCAAATCCGTTTGACAACTTTGCAGGTTTCTTTGCCAATGGTGGAAGTATACCAGCAGGACAGTTTGGCGTTGTTGGAGAACGCGGACCAGAACTAGTTGGTGGGCCTGCAAACGTAACACCAATGAGTGGCCTAGGCGGCAACGTAACATACAACATCAACGCAGTAGATGCCAGCAGCTTTAGAAGTTTATTAGCACAAGATCCAGAGTTTGTTCACAGAGTTGTTCAACGTGGCAGCAACAGTGCCAACATGGGGAGAAGATAATGTCATTTCAACCAATATTTGACAACGCAGCAGACATGAAAATAAGCAACAGAAGATTTGTTGCACAAACACAAACAAGAAGCGGAGTTGTTCGCAGTGTGAGTCTAAACAACAGTGTGTGGAGATTCACCATCACACTTGCAGATGGACAGCCTTGGGAAAACTGGAGAACATATATTTCAGGATATGAAAACCTCAACAGATACACCAGCGACACAGTTAATCTCAGTCAAAGTGGGTTTGATTACATGTTTCCATATCAAGGAGACGAAACCAACATTGCCAATGT
>OCOX01000099.1_pt1 | contig 10938 bp, 7 predicted proteins | sample 1534681 | NCBI WGS metagenome assembly OCOX01 (sample SAMEA3275498, study PRJEB22092) | marine metagenome | biome: ENVO:01000023; feature: ENVO:00002042; material: ENVO:00002010 | collected 2014-06-20T12:20:00+00 | depth 1 m
CCCATTTTGTGTGCGTCAGGCTCCATGGTGTCTTCATCTTCACCGGTTTCAAGTTCGACTTCCACCCGTAGCAATACGTCGGCGAGTCTCGGTAATCTGTGGGCTCTTTCGACAGCTAAATCTTCTCTGCCAACATTATCTCCAAGTGTTTTTTGACCCGTGAGGCCTTCGTATTCGTCGCAAGAGCGATGGATGATGTCAAGGAAACGCTCTACTTCTACACGTCCCTCTTCTTTGTCACTCACCAAGTCTGAGTGCAGTTGGCGGAAGAGGTCTGCTGTCTTGGTACGCGCAATTTTCATCACTTCAAACGCCCATGTCGCTACATCTAATTCAAGGGCAAGAGGGACGGAATTATTTTGTTGGTACGAAGCAGTGAGTGCTCCGACGTACTCTTCCAATTCCATGGTCGTGTTTCGTGCAATGGTCGGAGTAATGCTGCGTTCCATTGTCATTCGAATTCTGTCTGGGAGGTTGTGCGCCTCATCGACCACGACAATGATGTCTTTGAGTGAAATTCCCATCGCTTCAAGGCTCGACTGGCGCACTCCCTCGTCAAAAATATGGTTGTAATCACCGACGAACACATCCGCCAGTCCTGCAGCCTCTCGTGCAGCCTTCCAAGGGCATGTTTGGGTGATTTCACCACCCACTCTGTGGATTTTTGTTAATTCAACCAGTTCATCAACATGCAGCGGGCTGTCCAGAATACGCTTTGTGAGTCCTGGTGCACTGGTGATCCATGGACGGCATGACTTGGTTTTTCTCGCTGTGCTGCACATCATCGAGAACACGAGGTTTGACTCTTTAGCAAACGGTTGAACACACATACCCGATTGACCAATCATGTCAACAAGCGTGATGGGTTCTTTGCCAGTCCGTCGCTGGTTAATGCGGCGTACAGTATCAACCACTATTCGATGCTGACTTTGGCGCGAGGTGAGGAAAAACACGTGCTTCTTAGTAGGTGATTTCTGAGTAATCTCCAGTGCTGCAGACAGTGCCGCAGCCGTTTTTCCAATACCGGTCGGTGCTGCGGCCAAGTGATATCCTCGACTTCGAAGTGCCTCAGTTGATTCACGTATCATCTCAACTTGCCCAGGTCGGGGTTTTTCATGCGCCAGATATTCAAACATCTCTGTTTGAACATGACTCCCCTCCTCTGTCATATCTTGAGTTCTGCGTCGACACCTCTAAAGGATTGGGGAGCAATTGAATGCAGCGGTTGCACTGCAGTGAATCATTGTGCCCAGGTATGTGGGGGCCCTGAGCACGTGGGAACCAACCAACTTAGCAAGCTGGTGTGGAATCTGAGTCCCCCCGCCCGTCTTCCGAGGGGAGGTGTGTTGGGTTTTGGTTCAAAGAACCAGTTCGTCCAGAGCGTGCAAGACGGGCACGCAGACGCAAAGCGGCAAATCCGTACGGCTTGGACATATTCCGTACGGCATTGAAGGTGGCATCCCGAGACTCGCAATCATCGTTCTGCCAATTCATTCCCATCCCCTCCTGCACTCTCACCCACTCACTCGTGGTATTCTTCGCGTCGTATCGTTGAATCCTTTGCTTCCGCTAGGAGTTCATCGAGTTGTTGTGTCAATTCAGAACGAGCCTTGATGGCTTGTTCTATGTAGAGTGAAAGCCCTTCTTGGGCCGCGGCTTCAGGCGTAGTGCCTTGGAGCTCATACAATTGGCCGAGCAACATCTTGTCACCATAGCCGAGAGGAATTCGAATGGAATCCATTCCAGGAAGGAGTGGTTGTCCCTTGAGGAATTGGTGGATGGCCATGCGGATGACATCGGAACGGTTTCGGGCGCCGTCGATTCCAACGCGTGCTTCGAGCAAAGCGATCTCCTCCTCAGTAATTCTGAGTGAGACAAGGTTGCTAGGGTTGGCCATTCTGATTCCTCCGTATCACTCGGTAGGTAAGGCAGTATATCAATGTTATCTAAATGATGACGATTTGACTTACAGGTGATTACATTAGAAAAAGGGAGCCTGCGGAACACAACCCCGAATTTGCACCGTTTTTGAGCCTTGAGCCGTATACGTGAGTTCTGCGGAGTAGAACATTCTAATACGGGTGCTCACAGCACTTTGCATGGCACTCGAACCGTCCCGTGGTCTCTATCTCTATTTGCGAACTTTGACTGTTGCCATGGAGGATTCAATCCTTACAGATGACGAAGCAACCATTCTTCACATACTCGCAGAAGCTCTTGGTATTCTCCCGAGCGATACGGCGGTTTGCTTGTCCGTTGTACGTGGAAACGAAACGAATCCGTTTGATGGCACAGCGTTTGATTATTCAGGTCACCATCCTGGCGATGTTGTAACGTATCAAAGTGCGCTTGTGGCTGCACTTGATGATGAAGTCATTACTGAAGACGAATGGGCTATGCTTACTGCATTGCGAAACATTGTTGGTATTCAAGAAGACCAACATGCCATGATCGAGGAAGCAATTCATGCAATGGCGGAAGTCGATGCAAACGGCGTTCGAAGGCTTGAACGACTACAAAGATACATGACGGTCTGTCCATATTGATTCTTACTGTAAAAGGTTTAAACGAGCACCTGTCCTATACTATCGACGGTAATACTTAGAAAGGGTGTTTCATTGGAGCGACTAACACATAGTAACTGGTGCTAATATGAGTATAACAAAAGAAATTTACGAATCCGTGGTCGCTCGCGACCCAAGCCAACCTGAATTCCATCAAGCGGTCTGGGAAGTTCTCGAATCGCTTGAACCAGTTCTTGAAGCACAACCGGAGTACCGCTCCGTCGTTGAACGAATCGTCGAGCCTGAACGGTTGATTCACTTCCGAGTTCCTTGGGTTGATGACGCAGGAAACATCCAGGTCAACCGTGGTTTCCGAATTCAATTCAATGGCGCAATCGGTCCTTACAAGGGCGGGCTTCGTTTCCACCCGAGCGTGAACGCATCCATCCTCAAGTTCCTTGCTTTCGAGCAAATTTTCAAGAATTCCTTGACCGGCCTACCTATGGGTGGCGGCAAGGGTGGGGCAGACTTCAACCCAAAGGGCAAGTCCGATGAAGAAGTCATGCGCTTCTGTCAATCGTTTATGATGGAACTCTGGCGACATATTGGTCACAACTGCGACGTTCCTGCCGGTGATATCGGTGTTGGTGGGCGTGAGATTGGTTACATGTTTGGTATGTACAAGAAACTCCGAAACGAATTCCAAGCAGGTGTTCTCACCGGTAAAGGACTCTCCTACGGTGGCTCGCTGATTCGACCAGAAGCAACAGGCTACGGTCTTGTGTACTTCGCCCGTGAAATGCTTGCTGCACAAGGCAAGTCTTTCGAAGGCGCTACGGTCTCTATATCTGGTTCTGGAAACGTGGCTCAGTTTGCATGCGAAAAGGTCCTGGACCTTGGTGGCAAGCCTGTTACCATGTCCGACTCCAGTGGGTTCATTCATGACTCAGAAGGTATTGACCGAGCCAAACTTGCTTGGATTATGGACCTTAAGAACAACCGTCGTGGACGAATCTCAGAATATGCAGCTGAGTTCAGCAGTGCTACCTTCACCGCATCCGCACCAGAGCCTTCCTCGAACGGACTTTGGGGCGTCAATGTTGATGTTGCACTCCCATGCGCGACTCAAAACGAAATCAACGGTGCTGAAGCACAAATGCTTGTTGACAACAATGTCATGGCTGTCGCAGAAGGTGCCAACATGCCTTGCACTCCAGAAGCAGTCGAAGTCTTCCAGAAGAACGGTATCATGTTCGCACCTGGAAAGGCAAGCAACGCCGGCGGTGTTGCAACCTCTGGTTTGGAAATGTCTCAGAACTCCCTTCGCTATGGCTGGACCCGTGAAGAAGTCGATGCAAAACTCGACAACATCATGGTCAACATCCACAAGAATGCTGCTGAAACTGCTGAGAAATACGGTCGCCCAGGCGATTATGTCTTCGGAGCAAACGTTGCAGGATTCTTGAAGATCGCCGAAGCAATGGTTGCTCATGGCGTTGTTTGATTCCGACACTCATGCCAAATGCTTCACATTGCTGTGGCTTCTTGACGAGCCACAAAACCCAGTGGAGTTCATGCAAACTGATAAGGAAGTTTCACTTCTCTTAGGCTGTCGATCAGTTGACCTCATCTGGTCTCAATATTCGCTCACAGGCCCATCTTCCGTTCGATTCAGAAAGGAATGCGCATGCACCGGGTGTCATTTCATGGTAGGCTCCAGTGATTTGGTAGAGAACAACTTCACATCCGGGATTATGTGTTACCAGAAGTAAAGTTTCATCCCTACGGGTACTTTCCATAAATTCGAGGATTGTTTCTGACGGGGCGAGATACAATTCATCTTTGGGTTCAGTTGGAATTTCGCTGTATTCTGGCAACAGTTCCACTGTTTCCATTGTTCGTCTTGAACTACTCAGTATAATTCTGCTTGGTGTCCAGCCGTGTGAACGTATGCTGCTTGGGATATTTCTTGCATCATGCTTCCCTTGATTGGTGAGTGACCTCTCAAAGTCGGTTGAAGCGTCCGGGATGGTTTGTGCATGCCGCATTAACACGACTCGTCGGTTTGCCATATGCCTCAACTCAGGCAGCGATCAATTCTTCTGCTTGGTACGGAATCCATTGACCGGTTTCATTGTCGTAATAGTACAGGCTTCCATCAGCGGACTTCGACCAATTGACTCCGCCCTCTTCCCATTCTTGTGATTCCGTCTCAATTGCAGGTAATTCTTTCGCAGTTTCATTGTTCATGTACGCTTCAGTAACTGTGTCGCTGTGGTTTTCAGCAGCAAACGGCGAATTGGTTCCCGGTATGTTTTGATTTCTTCGGACGACAAGTAGCGCACCGAGGCCACAGATGACAAGAAGGGCTAAGATTGCGTATATGAGACCGGATCCACCCGCTTCGGCTTCCTGTTCGGATTTGTTTGGATCGTTTGGATAGTAATCGTAGGTGTCCGAGATTCCATCACCATCAGAATCAGTCGTCTCGTTCGGATCTAGAGGGAAGTCGTCTTCAGCGTCATTGACGTTGTCCATGTCGGTATCCATCTGTGAAAGAGCGCATCCATCATCAAAGACAATTGAACTCTCTGGCGTCAATGGACATACATCGTCAATGTTGAACACCCCATCGTTGTCGTCATCCAATTGGTATCCTGAACATCCGTCTAAGTTGACATTGTGTGATTCATCGGTATCAGGGCACAAGTCCTTGTCGTTGTTGATGGAGTCGTTGTCTTGGTCGAGTTGAGATGCAGCACATCCGACGGCATTGACTTGTTGACCACTCGGAGTTGCAGGGCACAAATCTACGGTATCATCAATCATATCGTTATCGGCATCGCGCTGGTATTCTGCACAACCAAACGAGTCGGTAATGATTCCAATCTCGGTATCAGGGCACTGGTCTGCATCGTTCTTGATTGCATCACTGTCATCGTCTTTTTGTGCGTCAGCACAGCCGTTTTCATCAACTTCAGTGTTGACAACGGTCATCGGACATGTGTCCATCATGTCGTTGATGCCATCGGTGTCGGTGTCACGTTGTGCAGCCGAACAGCCGACGCCGTTGACTGGCATCTCTGGCGTTGTTGAAGGGCATTCATCAAGTTGGTCGTTAATGCCGTCAGCGTCGGTGTCTCGCTGCGTATCAGCGCATCCTGCTGCATCGACTTGATAGCCAAGAGGCGTGAGTGGGCAAGCGTCAAACAAATCCATGACTCCATCGTTATCAGCGTCTTCTTGAGAGCCAGAACATCCCGTCGAGTCGACGGTTTCACCCGGTGGAGTGGATGGACATGCATCTGCACTGTTCGATACGCCATCGAGGTCATCGTCTTTCTGTTGCTCTGAGCAGCCGTTCGAGTCGACAGATTGTCCGGATGGCGTGTTCAAACACTGGTCGGCTGAAACGCCATTGGCATTGTCTCCGTACCCGTCACCATCGGAATCGGACCATTGTGTTGGTTCGGTTGGGAATCTGTCTGCAGCGTTGCCGTTTTGGTTATCTCCGTACCCATCTCCATCCTCATCGGACCACTGTGTTCCGTCCGTAGGGAATGCATCAGGGTCGTTACCGGCTTGGTTGTCACCATACCCGTCAGCATCCATATCCGCCCATTGCGTACTGTCCGCCGGGAATGCATCTCCGTTGTTGCCGGTTGGGTTGTCTCCGTATCCATCCCCGTCTTGGTCAGCCCACTGTGTGCTGTCGGTAGGGAATGCGTCAGGTGAATTACCAGTTGGATTGTCTCCATATCCGTCACCGTCTTGATCGGCCCATTGCGTGCTGTCTGTAGGGAATTGGTCGCCGTTGGTTCCGTTCGGATTGTCACCGTACCCATCTCCGTCTTGGTCAGCCCATTGTGTGCTGTCAGCAGGGTACTCGTCAGCATAACTGCCCGAAGCGTTGTCGCCATAGCCATCGCCATCAGAATCGGACCACTGTGTCGGGTCGTAAGGGAATGCATCGGAATTGTTGCCGTTTTGGTTGTCTCCGTATCCGTCACCGTCATAGTCGGACCATTGCGACGAATCGTTCGGGAATATATCGGGTGAATTGCCCGCTGGATTATCTCCATAGCCATCACCGTCCATGTCCGAGTATTGACTTGAATCGTTCGGGAATGCATCGACTTCATCGTCGTAACCGTCGTTATCTGAATCCTTTTGTGATAATGCACAACCGTCGATATCGACGATTGCACCGGTTGTGGTGTTTGGACACAGGTCGACTTCGTTGGCTACCGAATCGTTATCGTCATCAAACACAAGGTTGAAGCAACCACTGTCGCCTATAAGCTGGACATTTGTGTTCGAATAGAGAAGAGCTTCTGCACAGTAAACTCCTGAAATGTTGGGTGTTGAGTATGTGAAGGTAGGCAGACTCATGTTTTGTGCAGTAGCGGTGAAACTCGTCAATGAAGTCGATGCAATACTTGCTCCTCCTGCATCGGTAATTCGTACGATTGATTTGTAGGAGTCTCCCGGAATCAAATCTGAACCTTTCACATCGACGTTGTTCGTTGCCGAGGTGCTGCTCGATGAGAAACTGTCAATGACCAATGAGGGGAGTTGTGGGATGAAGTAATCATCATGCACGCCAATGTAACCGTCTCCTGATGCCAGGTTAATTGCAGAGTTTGCAGTATAGAGGATTCCGACTAAGACGTGTTCATCCATGGCCGTGATGCCGCTCCAGTTGACCAGCCAACTTTCCGTTGTTGAAGTACTGGTGAAATTAACGTATTCTTGGTAGACGGCTGATGCATTGAGTGCGAGATTGATATCATTCGTCGTGTTAAAATTATTTTCAAAGTCAACGTTATTCAGAACGAACCACCAGAGCGTGTAAGCGGTATTTGTTGACAAATTGGTCGCCGTGTGAGTGCCTGAAGTTGATGACAACACGGTTGATTGCAGGACTTCAATCATTGTACATTCCGAGGCAAAAGTGAGAACTCCTGATGTGTCCGATAGAATGACATCTACGCAGTATTCTGATTCAATCATTATTGGACTTTGTAGCGTCAAGGTCGTGTTGTATGAAGTGCCGTTTGCCGTGAAATTGAAGCTTGAAGAAGGACTTGTCAAGGTAGTCCCGTTCATGTAAGTTTGATCTGTTGAATAAGTGACGGAATAGTTTGTTCCTGATGTAAGTCCGTTCATTTCTGCTGTTGAAGATGTAAGTGTCGTTTGGTACACATCAATCGATTCAATGGTTTGACCGCCTCCGGGTAAGTCCGTCGTGATTTCAACATCATAGACATTGGCCATCGCTCCTGAACTAAATGAAGAATAGTGATACACCTTGAAGTAGTTCGTTGAATTCGATGTGGCGGTATATTCTCCGTATTCATTGTCGGAGGAAGAGCTCATTGAACCGAAATTATTGAACGAAAGAGACATCCCTGTAGAACTTTCTATAATTGCATCAACATCTCCACTGGCGTGAGTGAATGTCAAATTGAAGTAATAGGTTACGCCGCTGATCATTTGTATTTCGAAATAATCATCATTTGCGACTGACGCCGAATTTATTTCAACACTTAACCCAGTACAATAGACTGGTAAAATTGATGCTACGGTTGCAGTTGCAGGTGCGTCGTTTGGTTCTAAGATGTCAGGTGAAGTGGAAGTACCCGTACATGGATTAGGGATGGTGCTTCCATTGCTGCCTCCCGTGCCACTGCTGATTGAGAATTTTGAAAGCGTAAGGTTCCATGTTCCTGAGCCAGCGTATCGTGCGATGTCGATGTATACCATGCCGCCCGGGGAATTGGTATTGTTGGTTGAAAGAGTTTCAGGGTTGGATGCATTTGAGGAGCCAAGCCAGGTGAGATTTGTGTCGTAAAAAGTCAAATCAAAGTCATTAAAAATCGTTGTTCCGTTTGGATAGGTGATGGATGAAGGGAACGAAAGAGTGGCAGAGAGGCCTTGATTTGCACTCAATGCAACCCGTATGAAGTCATGGTCATCTCCGACGTCAAGTTCTCCGGAACCAGTGTACGATGATGAAAAGATGTAGTTGGTAATACTGACACTCGTGTTGTCTGGCAAGTCGCCGCCTGAGTTGAGGTCATTTTGGTTTGCACCTACGGCAGATGCATTGAAACTCGCCATGCTGATACTTGTGAAAAGCAGAAGCATTGCCATTGCAACTGAACGGAATTGCCGTGGGTCGCCTTTCGTTTGGTAAGAGGACATACACCAACCATCTGCTACAGGTTTATGACAGTATGGAGTGACGAAATTGATACTTCTTGGAGTTTGGCCTTATATTGCGGTGGGCGCAACATGACCTTCTTTTTTGTCAGCAGGTTTTCGAACACGTGACCAGACTCCGCCCATCAATTCATCGTGATGTGCGTCGCAGTAGTGGAATCGTCGGTAAGCTTCTCGGAACGAATACGCCTTCTTGCCGGTAGCCACCAAGTATCCTTCGGGCGAAAGTCGAGAGACAATTGTGCCTTCAACACCGCATCCTGGGAAATCACATACTGCAGCGCCGGGCATATTACCGTGTAGTGCTGACAGGTCTTTAAGGGTCGTATCGACTCACGAAAGGATTTCACTTTTTACGGGTTCGAATTACTCTGCTTCAGGCAGAGGTTCAATGACCACAAGAGGAATATTAGCTTCAATTGCCTGCCCTTCTTCGCAATGAACGACTGAGACCGTTCCGCTGATCGGTGCTTGAATCTCATTTTGCATTTTCATGGCTTCAAGAATGAGAATGACCTGTCCTTCAGTGACACTGTCGCCTTCGCTGACTTCAACCGTGACAACCTTGCCAGGGATGTTTGCGGACACGGTTCCGGATTTCTTCTTTTTACCGCTGCCGGTTCTCTTCTTTTTGGCAACAGGTGCAGCATCTGGAATCTCAATTTCAAAGGTCTTGCCTTCAACCGTAGCCGACCAAACCTTTCCTTCACCTTCGATGACTACTTCAAATTCTACTCCGTCAACAATTACTTTTCGTGTTTCAGACATTGTTTCACTTCCATGGTGAGCGACTCGCTCTTCTGTGCATGAGGGAGGATTGTCCCATGTTCATTCGTCGATGGTCCTGCGACCAGGCAAGTCCAGGCTTGCGAGCAACCTGTCCGGGGTCATCACCGCTCTGAGAGAGCATTGACATGACCGCAGCAATGGCGGCCATTCGGAGTGTTTCTTGGTTCGTTTTGGACATGCGTCAAACCTCACAATGGGATGTTGCCGTGTTTACGGGCAGGGCGAAGTTCCTCTTTATCGATGAGCATTTCGAGTGCTCTGCAAAGTTTACTTCTCGTTTGATTCGGTTCGATGACATCATCGAGGTATCCGAGTGCAGCTGCAGTGTAGGGGTTTGCGAATTTCTCATTGAAATCTTCTGTCAAACGTTGTCGTTCTTGTTCAGCATTACGGGAACTTGAGATTCGCTTACGGTGAATGATTTCTACGGCGCCGTCTGCACCCATCACTGCGAGTTCGCCGGTCGGCCATGCGACGTTATAATCGCCGCGAATGTGCTTTGAAGACATGACGTCGTATGCTCCTCCGTACGCCTTGCGAAGAATAACTGTGAGTTTAGGCACCGTTGCTTCTGCAAATGCGTAGAGAAGTTTTGCTCCGTGGCGAATAATTCCACCCCACTCTTGATTGGTGCCAGGTAGGAATCCAGGTACATCTTCGAGCGTGACAAGTGGGATGTTGAAGGCATCACAGAATCGAACAAACCGTGCAGCTTTATCGCTGGCATCAATGTCGAGACATCCTGCTAGAACTTTCGGTTGATTGGCTACAACGCCGACGGTGTGCCCTCCAAGGTGGCCAAAACCGACAACGATGTTTTGAGCCCAATCGGATTGAACTTCAAGGAATCCTCCATCGTCGAGAATTTCAGTAATCACATCAACAACATCGTACGCCTTAGTGGCTTGGTCAGGCATGATGGAATCGAGCGCATCGCATGAACGGTCAATTGGATCGCTGGTTTTCTTCAGAGGCGGGCGCTCAAGGTTGTTTTGCGGCAGAAGGTCGCACAAGTCTCGTGCCATCTGGATGGCGGCCTCATCATCGGCAACGGTGAAATGAGATACACCCGACTTTGTTCCGTGTGTCGATGCTCCGCCAAGGTCTTCGAAACTGACCTCTTCGTTGGTGACGGTCTTGATGACTTCAGGACCAGTGATGAACATGTAGGACGATTCTTCGACCATGATGATGAAATCAGTGATGGCAGGCGAATAGACTGCGCCACCTGCGCATGGCCCCATGATGACTGAGATTTGAGGTACTACACCTGACGCACGAACATTTCGGAAGAAAATTTCAGCGTAACTCCCCAGTGATGCAACCCCTTCTTGGATTCTTGCGCCACCTGAATCGTTCAGACCAGTGACCGGTCGACCCGTTTTAAGAGCCATGTCGAGGACTTTGCAAATCTTTAGTC
>OCOX01000102.1_pt1 | contig 10841 bp, 12 predicted proteins | sample 1534681 | NCBI WGS metagenome assembly OCOX01 (sample SAMEA3275498, study PRJEB22092) | marine metagenome | biome: ENVO:01000023; feature: ENVO:00002042; material: ENVO:00002010 | collected 2014-06-20T12:20:00+00 | depth 1 m
GAAGAGCGGACACTTGAATCACACGACCCAAGCTGAGATCGCCATCCAAGCGCAGGACGTGGGACGGGTGTATCGCCTCGGCCTTCGCCGCAGGAAACACGTGGCTCTGACGGAGGTGCAGCTGGAGGTCGCCCGCGGCCTGAGCCTCGGATTGGTGGGCCCCAACGGCAGCGGCAAGTCCACGTTGCTCCGAATTCTCGGCCCAACGATTGGACCATCCTTTCCCTGACTCTTCTGCCCATTGAAAACGATTTGACACTCTTCTTCCTCCTCTCAACGGTCACCGCAGCCAACGCGGGTATGGCCGCTTCTTTCGTTCACCATGAAAATTGGCTAAGTCAAGCGGTGCAGGCCATCGGTCTTGGAAAACCCGGCCTGTGGGCCGTTTCAGTTTCTTTGGGGATGGTTGGAGCCCTGATGGCCATCGGCGCCCATCGTGCTGAAACGGGCTATGCTTTGGCGCAACTTCTTCTCTTGACGTTGGCGTTTACGGCTTCATACCTGGTCGTTCGCGGCGTTTCATGGACCCGATTGATGCCGATTGTCCTCGCCCCCATACCCTTCATGCTCGCAGCCCTCGCCCTGCTTGACTCCGGGACGTTGACCTTGAATTGGCCGTGGGGCTTGGGCGATTATTCCATCTTTGCCAGTATCGCTGCCGTCCTTTGCGTGACCGTTTTGCTGCAACATCAAACAGAAGTTTCCGACCACGTGCTATGGATGGGGTCGTTGGCTACCGTCATTCTCCTCACCCTTCTTATTCCTGCCGAGGACGGTGGAGAAGGAGCCCGGCTGTTACTGGTCACGCAAGGAGCCGTTTGGTTGGGCGTCGCTGTTCTTGCTGTCTGGAGGGAATCACCGAGTATGGCGGGTGTTGCCGTTTTGGCGCCCTATGTTTGGCTCCTTATCTTCGCTACAGATTTCGAAAGCCGAATCGTTAGTGCAGATCTTCTTCCAATCGTTCTCAACGAGGCCGACATGGGCGCTTGGCTCTGCGTTTTGATGGTTCAGCAAGTCGCTGTCAATTCAAGCATGGGGCAAGCGAATATCAACCTCGCAGGACGACTTTCTGGATTTTCAGAGATCAGCGCCCGTCTGCGCGATTCAAAACTGTTCAATCTCTGGAATCTAAGTTTCATTCTGGCCTGTTTGGTTTTTCTTGCCGTCACTCGCCCTGGCGGATTGACCTCGGCAGGGTTGTACCTTGGAATGTCCCTCTTGCTCCTCGCCCATGCAGGCATGGTTTGGCAGGAACGCCATCACGGCCAGCCCCGCACTCTTCTGGTCGTTTGGTCGGTAACGGCGGTTGCAATGGCGTGGCGCTTTGGAGGTGAGGCGCTTTGGGCGTCTGCGCTGACCATCGCCAGTTTCATTCTCCTGCTCGCATCAAAACGCAGGCTGATGAGCGGGGCGGACGAACGTGAAATGGAGCAGTACCAAGCCTTGCCCGGGCGCCTTATCACGCTTCACCTCGCCGTGGTCACCGCCCTCTTTCTCATCGTTTCCCTCAGTCCAGCACGGACAAACTCCCTTGCAGGCCATAGCGAATGGATGGACGGCTCAACCAATCTCCTCGCTCTTACGGCGATAGGCGCCATCTCCCTGCTCATGTACCTCCAACGATTGACGCAGGTCGAAGTCCTCTTGCCTCCGACGGTTGCTGCGTTGGGCGTCCTCATCAGCATGGCCGTGGCAGGGCAGCAACTCGAATCAGAGGTTGTGCTTCTCTCCGCTCTGGCGCTCTTTGTGGCCACCGGGTCGTACTTGGCCTTCCAAGGCGAGGTCCGAGCAGGTCTGAAAGCGCTGGCCAAACGCGAAGAGCGTGAAGCCACCTATGCAGAGAAGCGAGGTCGAATGCAGGCGCTTCTTTCTTCGGCGACCACGACGGACGGAGAAACGACCGTTGAACTCAAGCACCTCGATGCACAATTGCTTGAACTGGCTGAAAAACAACGCAAGCGGTCCAAGCGTTCAGCAGGTGAATCCAACGACCTCTTGGTGGGAGACATTCACTACCAACCCGTCATCCTGATGCTCTTTCTCGGCGTGACCTTCCTGATATCCTGCTGGATTGCGTATACCACCACCTTCGCCTTGATGGCGCTCGGATTTAGTGCGGCTTTCTCAGTTGTTCTTGTAGGACTTGCACGCTTGCGAGCCAACAGTATTGGCCTGCGCCTCCCCGACCTTGCCGGGGTCGAAATGCCCATTGCAGTAGCCATGATGGGAATTGTGGCGGTGCATCTCGCAGGCCGTATGACGACCGGCGTTCTCGATGGGGACGACGCCACTCACATGGCAGTTATGTTTGGAACACTGCTATTGCTGGCTGGCATGGGCCTCATGGGGCGCCACGATTTAGGATTGCGTATCCCCAGTGCCTTAGAAGCCGTGTTGGGTCTTTTGGTGCTTGACCGCCTTGCGACCTTATTGGTTGGCGGCGAAGTCCCCATTCCATTCATCACCGACCCCTTCGTTGGAGACGCCCTTTCGTGGACAACACCGCTTCTCGTTGCAGAACTTCTCTTGCTTGCCATGGTGGCGGCTTTTGATTGGGTCGAGGGTGAACGCTTACGTCGTGACTTACCCGACCATCGAACCGCAGCGGGAAGAAGTGCATGGGTCCTTGGGGCATCGGTTCTCACCCTCGGCCCTGCGGGTGGATGTGCCATCCTTTTTGCCATGCGCAGAAGTCTTGCTTGGAGCCAGCCTGCCGTGATGCTCACCGCCGTGCTCTGCCTTCCATTGATGCTGCAATCCTTCACCCCTTGGGCATTTGAGCCTCTTGGCCTTGAGGTGACTCCGACCTTGACTGCCACCGCCGTCGGTCTTGCCTCGGTGGTCTGGGCGTCCGCTGTTGTCCTTCGCGACCAAGGGCTGTGGCTCTCCTCATCGTTGTGGGCCGTTCACCTGCTGCTCTACCCTGCCGCGTTGATGTCACAATCCTTGGTATGGCTCACGCTTGCAGGCTTAATCGCCTCAACAACAGCGTGGTTATGTGGCATCCTCACGCTGAGAAAGTCATGGCGCATCATCGGAGCGGTTGACTTGCTGATCGCTTGGATGTTTGCAGCAGCGGCTGTGATCGCTGGCACATCTGCTCTCTATGCCCTGGTCATGCTGATTGTCTCAGCCATTCTTCTCTTCGCCGTCACGGCCCTTTCTCAAGCCAATAAAGCAGACATGGCAGCCCAGTGAGGCTACTGCAAGGCATTCGCTAAGGTGCCCTTCGTTTCTTCGAGGAGACTCGCAAATGGTGCCGATTCAATGCCGGGCGAAAGGCGAAGTGAGAGACTTGTTTTTGCTTGAGTACCGCTGTTGCGAATGCCAAATGAAACAACTCCCGCGCTCGATTCACCGTGTATCAACAGGAGGTTGTCTTCTCCTTCAATACGGCGTTCAGTCGCATCGAACCCGAGGTCAGCAAACCGCTGGCAAAGCGTCCTACTGATCTCCTTGAACACGTCTGCATCACGGTGCCAGCGTTCACGATGACTGTCTTGAATGGACACGCGTTGCTTCCATCCCCGCTCAAAGTGATGCGCTCTGGTGCGGTCAGTGGACAAGATGACTGCGCAGAGCGTGGCGGCGCCGTCTCCAACGAGACTCCATCCGCCTTTGCCGAGGGGATGCGGAGCAGGCAACACGACATGACCGGAATCTTCGATGCCCAGAACGGTTGGCATGTCCTCAGAATCAAAATGATGGCCCTGCTTTGCTCTCAAAGCAAAGGATAACCATCGGTCTCCAACTGCCGTTTCGATGACCGAATTATCCTCGTGCATGGAGTGAACATAACTCGACAAGGCCACGTCCGATTCGATGCTTGCAGCGAAGGTCCACGGCCCACTGCTGCGTCCGGCTTCCATCAACCGTGCGGCAAATCCATCACCGTCCACGACGCGGTAACCACGTTCTGTAGCTTCAATCAATAAACAACGGTCTCCATCTCCGTCAAGGGCCGCACCGACCCACTGCCCAGGCCTCCCTTTGGGCAGTAGGTTAAGGAGGGCGTGCCGAGCATTCTTCGCCTCTTCATGTGTCCATGTTCCAGTTGGGGAAAAGTCCCCTGCGCCGCATCCATCGTTGAGGGCAGGCGCAGAGCCACTCACTTCGGTGCAAAGCAACCCTCGAGCGGCGAGGAAATCCGCCAACCAAGAGGCTCCAAAACCTCCTGCGCAGTCCAAAATGAACGGTTGAGCAAATTGACCCTGGCGCATCGATTCAGCGAAGCCTCCGAAGTGATGCTCAAACATCTTCCACCGTTCAGCGAGCCAATCTTGGTGAGCCTGAAGAGCCCATTCATCATGTCTTTCATCCGCCGCTGCGAGCATCTCACGGTCGATTTGATCGACTTCACGGTCCTCTTGGCTCAATGCCAACAAGGTGCGACTGACTTCTTGCTCAAAATCTCGAGTGGACTTGTAGCCCGCAGCATCAAAGACCTTGATACCCGAATCGCTGACTGGATTATGACTCGCAGTAATCATGCATCCCATGGTAGCCTCAAAGGCGAACACGGCTGCGTGGAGACTTGGTGTAGCGCATTGGCCAATGTGGACGACCTCACTTCCAGTTAGTCGAAGTCCGAGTGTTAATGCCGCCACGAGTGCTTCATTGTGGGGGCGAACATCCCAGCCGATAACAACACGAGCCGATACGCCTGGGGGCAATTCCGAGGTATGGGAAAGTGCTTCACCGAGGATGCGCATAAAGGCAGGTGTCAGCGTTCGTTGCTCGAGGAGTCGATGAATGGCTTCTTCTTCATCCACTTCATCCAATGAAGTTTGACCGCGAATGCCATCGGTTCCAAAGAATGATGTCGACATCAGCCTCACCTCAGCGATGTTCCTTATTGGGTCCGTGGACGCCCGTGACTGTCACGTTCGGCCAAACGACGTTTCCACACCCAAGTACAACACCCGGGTTCATGACGCTGTTGCACCCTGTGGCGACGCCTTCACCCAGCACGGCCCCAAACTTACGAAGCCCGCTCGGGATTCGTTGGTCGCCGTGGCGCAGATGCACTTCCCCGCCATCGTTGCGAAGGTTGCTGAGTTTTGTGCCGGCACCGAGGTTGGCGCCTTTGCCGAGGATCGAATCGCCGACGTAGTTGAAATGAGGAGCCTTGGCCCCAGGGAGAAGGATGGCGTGTTTGGTTTCGGTCGCATGACCGACCACGGCATCAGCACAAATCCACGAGTATTCGCGAACGTACGCCCCGCTTCGAACCGTTGCTCTTGGCCCGATGTAGCAGGGCCCGATGAGGTAGGCGCCCGCTTCAACAGTGGCCGTGGCGTCTACGATGACCCCTTCACCTCGCACGAAGAAACCAGGGTTGCTGCAGGCGATGTCGCCCTGCAAGTTGGCCATCTGGGCTTTCACACCCGTATCGTTGGCCGGGTCGAGGACGGTCCAGACCGGACCGTTGCTTGGCAATGCAGGGACCGCACCGTCTTCTTCACCCGAAAACGAGGGAAACAACACGGTTGCATCGGCGAGTTCGCCCCAGTCCATGTCCTAAGCCAAACGGCTCTTGGGCATGAATGTGATGATGCCTCAAGCGGCGAGATGGTAAATTCGCTTGCCGGTCGATGAATCGAGTCTGAAGTTGATCATGTGCGACAAGTGCAGGGGAATGAACAAGCCGACTTTGCGCGTGGTCAAGCCGTGGTTGCGCATCTTGCGTTCGTTGGCCAAGAACGCCACAATGTCTGCAGCTGATGCACCAGGTGCCTGGGCGACGTAGTCAACAATTTCATTCTTCAATCGCTCCAAGCGAGCTTTCTTTTGGGAACCTTTTCCTCTCATTTCTTTCTCATGTTATAGTAGGTCTCGGCGGATAATAAACACCCGTTGGGATGTCCGTGGGACCCCATGATTTCCTGCTATTGAAAGGCTAACTTCTCGGGCGATGAAGCCATCTCAGGATGGTGGACTCCGCCATATCGCATTCACTTTTTGAGAAATATTTGTGTTGTAAAGAATGATTTTTCTTCACGACCTTCCTCCAGAGAGCATTTGCTCGCTCTGGGTTTTTGTCTCGGTGGATGAATTCCCATGTTTCCTTGATTGATTTGTACTCTATTTGTTTACCAGGTGGGGGTTCAAGGCCAGAATCATCTTCGCGTGGGTTTGCTTTTTTCGCTTTTACAACCTCATCTTCCGGTACAATGTAATTACTCTCCCATTGAGAGAGAAATGCCTTCGCATCTTCTGTTGTCTTGAACGGCTTGATACACAAAAGGTCGGGAAAATCCTCTCTTAGTCGTTGCAACTTTTCGTCATCCTCCCAACGAGCGATGATGTAAGCCGCACCCAAACGATGGTAGCCGTTTCCGTGACCTCCCAACCCCTTGATGGGTCCCCGACTGACCACCTGTGTGTGGTGTAGGTCTGCACACTCTTCTGAGAAAAAAATCCATGCATTGTTCAGTACCGTGCACACGTATTGATCATAATTTTTGATACCGAGCAAACCAAACAATGACCCAGGATCTTTTCTTGGAACAAAAAATTTCGTCTCGCCATCCCATGTGTAATGGTTTAAACGAAATTTTCCTGAGAAATGCGCAGCACAATCTGCGTGAAATTGTCGAAAAGGGCCCCAGCATGCGTTCTTTCGTTCAATCGTAGCCGCTACCGTTGGAAGACGATGTTGTTTTTCCAAGTTCCCTTTAGGATTGAAATTTCCATCAACGAAAAGAGGATAAAAAAAATCGTCCCATTCCTTCTTCCAATCGATTGTCTTTTTGTCCTGTTCCTTCAGGTACCGAATCACCTGGTCCTCCAATTCCGAGTCCCCAAGCGAGATATCATATTCTGATTCTATTTTTTCTTCTTGTGTTCGCTCTGTTTCTTGCCCCTTTCCATCTTCATCATTTGCCTTGCAGGCTTTCATAAATCGCTCGTTTAATTGTTCAGGTATTCCTCGAGAATATCGACTGTGAGATGCTGTTGTCCAAGGTCTCAAATCGAGATTGATTTTTGTGGTTTCGAACTCAATGTTTTTGGGTAGGTATTGCAAAAAGAAAGCCTCTTTTCGTCCAATTTTTTTGAACGGAGTTCTCGCATCAGTTTCGGGAAATGGGATTTCACTCATGCGAAAAACAGCAGCGAGAAGATTCCAGTTATTTTTGACCACAATGTGATAATAGAGCAACCTCAGTCGAGACCCGCTCCCTTTCCTGAAACCTTTTTTGAATGAGGCAAATTTATTGTTTGGGATTTTTGATGTTGAGAAATGATAATGCTCAATTGTTTTACTCAATTGTGAGGTATCTGACTTGAGTTCTTTGGCGAGGCCGGCATGTAACCATGGAAGTTGAAATTGTTCCTTGCCGCCGTAAGCAATGCTCCCCTTCCTCCAACGTAGGTCCTTCACGGACCCCTCACTATTTTCTATTATAGTACATTTTTGGAGTGAAAAAAAGAGTTGACCAAGCGCCTGAGACTTACCTGGCGTTAATAGTTGAGAAACATGAGCGATAACAGCCGAGAAAAGAGAGAATTTGAGGAACGAGTGAAGTGGGGAATGGCACAGGCGTTCATCCCCCACATGAAGACGCCAGAATCCGATGGTCGTAAGCAGGTCTACCTCTATGGGGGAGACTGGGATCAACTCCTAGAGAACACCGTGACATTTCTGCCACCGCCCTTGCAGGAACTGATTGACCATCAACAGCGAGAGATGCAACTTCATTACGCTGGGTCGCAGTACTATTTTGATGCCAAACCACCCAATTTGTTTGCAGATGGAGTTGTCATGACGCTCATCAGTCTAGAGGTGACGCCCTGGCTCACCGTGAACCATCTTGATTCACTTTCCCAAGGCGTATCCATGGGGAAGTTTGTTCCCTACGCCCTTGCGTATTCCATGGAGGATGAATGGTTCTCCTACGACATCTATCATGCTGAGAACTCTCCTTTTGAAGAGCCCATTGTCGTAAAATACCTACCTGATTATGACGGATATCGCCCAATTCTGATTGGTATGGCCGCAACCTCGCTGGTGCATGGCTACAACCCTCATGAAGAGTTGATGAAACTCTCCTCAAATTCAAGAATCCCAGAATTTGACGATGAAATTTGGAATCGTCAACCACTTGGAATCAAACCATACAGATATTTTTTCGAACCAACACAACAAATTCGCGGTCGTACATCAGGCCCTGATCACAAATACGACTGCTGAAGGAGGAAGAAATATGAACACAAAAGAACAAAAGAAAAACAAGAACGTAGAGAAAAAGAACGACGAACCCGAGCCAAAACAAAAAACCGATGCGAGCCACACATCGCCGATGCTGAAGCTGACCGATTTGCCGGCATTGACCGAGTCATCAATACAACAGGCTGCAGAAATAGGCCGCATTGAATTCTTCAAAGAATTCATGTCCGATGATCGGCTTGGCACCTTGGAATGGTTCAACATGGGGTTCATGCTCCAGAATTCTGGACCGAACCGGCTTCGATGCATCCATGTGTATGACGACCCCGTTGCCATGCATTGTTTGGCTTCAGTCGCCCAAACGGTGTCGTTTGCAGGCGGGGTTCTTGAGGTTGAACCGTACACGGTTGTGGCCCCTCTTTACGCTGGATGGAAGAAATTGGACCGCGAAATACAGACACCAACCAAAGAGGCACGATCCCCTGGAATGGAGGTGGCTTGAATGGGTGGTTTTGTCGCACGAGGGAGCATTATTATTGGAAATGAAGAACGCGTTGCAGAAGCAGGTTTTACAGCAGGCGATTGTCACTTTCTTCAGAATGCAAAGCGAAATGTTCTGCAACGTCTATGCAATATTCTTCGAACACATCATGAGGGTCGTGAGGGATTTATCTTTTGGCCAGAACTCCCGAAGAAACTGAGAAATCAGTGGCTAGACCGGGTTTCTGAAACGCTCCAATGGATTGAGTTGAATGACGGTAGAGGTGCCCATTTCCATTCCATTTCATCCAAAGAATTCGTTCGTGCTTTGCAACAGGCGGTGGCTTGAATGTGGCTCTTTGTTTCTGGCGGCTTTCTGTCCATTGTGGGGCATCGTACCCTTCCTGAATCCTTGCTTGTCCGTGCACGGCACCCTGGGCACATTCATGCTTTGTTTCCAGAGGTTGAGTTGACGTTCATGCCAACTGCAGACTACCCCTACCGCACTGTGGTCTCGCGTACTATTGTTGAGGGCGCCATCGCCAACTACGTCCGCACCATGATGTATGACAATTTCAAGGCGAGCATCGACGACCACGAGTACCACGATGTTTGTCTAAATGTCTGGCACACCATGTGGGTCTACGGCGAACGACACCGCAACGGAGGTGTTTGAGTGCGAAACAGCACCACGCACCCGCTCTACGTCTCTTGGGTTGAGCTTGAGGGTGACGAGGGCGCCCTTGGCCTAACCTTGTGTCCAGGGAAGTATCAGCCCGTGGCGTCAACGGGCAGCTGGGACCGTCAACTCGACGTTGATGTGAAAGCCCTCGTCGACATGGGTGTTTCTCATCTCATCAGCCTCATCACCGATGAAGACATGCGAATGTTGCGAGTGGAAGACCTTCCCCAGCAGGTGCAGACCAGCGGACTCACTTGGGACCACCTTCCATTTGCCGATACCACTGCGCCCACCGAGGCTTGGATGGATCAGGCCAACCCCGTGTTGAATCGTATCATCGATGCCATTCCAGAGGGTGCCAAGGTGGTTGTGCATTGCATGGGGGGCTTGAGTCGGGCAGGAACCTTTGCTTCGCTTTACCTTTGGATGCGAGGCATGGACATGCGGAAGGCCATCAGCATGGTCCGAGAAATTCGTAGCCCACAGGCCATCAATCCACGTCAAGTGGCCTTTTTGATGCGCGTGGCCAACGGTCATGATGGTGATCTGCATGAACCAGAGGGTTCCGTTTGAGTATCAGATCCAAACTTACCTCAAGAGTATATAAATCGGCAAAGAAAGAAGGAATGGGGAAAATCATGAAGAACAATCCGACCAATGAAATGATGCATTTGATTGCGAACCACGTCAATCACAACGAATACGAGGCCTACCTGGATGAAGCGAACCTGAACGTCGAGGAACTTCTCGTTTTGAGCAGTGAATTGTACAGGCTCTCCTCGGCTAAATGGGACACCCAACAGGCCTCCAACAACCACGGTGTGAATCCCTTTGATGTCATCTCTTTGCTTGAGGCTCGTGTTGCCATCTTTGCCCGATGCGGAAACGAAGGTTACGCTGATTGGATGCGAGATATGTGGGACCTTGCCATCCGATACTCCGACCAAGCCGGCCTCAGTCGCAAGTTCAGTCTCTTCGCTGAACTGGTTGCCTCAACCAAGGCTGACCTCTCAAGAGAGGAGCGCTCAATACTCTTCTACACACGAGCACTGAATCGGCTTGCACAACTCACTGATTATTGGATTGGAGAAGATGAAGCAAGACCGCTGTGGAACGAGCTCATGGAGTATGCCCTTACGTCCATGGTAGGCGATGAACAACACGAGGCGCTGAAGGTCATCAAAGGCAATGCACCGTGGTTTGCCAAAGAGAACGAACACCACTTCCACTCACATTTCAAGGAAGAGTGGGAGTGAGGACGATGGAATGGGAGCCGAGCGGGGCATTGGTTACCTGGGGCAACGAACATTTTGGCAAGATGCCCGTGGGTAGCGTATGGGCACCCGACGACAGCGGTGTGCAATATCAAAAATTGAGCGAAACCAGTTTTTTGCTCATTTTTCTGCGAAACGACCCGTTGGCTCAGGAACCCCATGAGAAGTTAACGATTCTCATGAAGGCTTGTGGTTATGCGCTTGTCGCCTGAAACATTTGTGGGCGATGGTGGAT
>OCOX01000106.1_pt1 | contig 10707 bp, 8 predicted proteins | sample 1534681 | NCBI WGS metagenome assembly OCOX01 (sample SAMEA3275498, study PRJEB22092) | marine metagenome | biome: ENVO:01000023; feature: ENVO:00002042; material: ENVO:00002010 | collected 2014-06-20T12:20:00+00 | depth 1 m
TTAGCACGGCAGATTGTGGTTCTGCCAGCCCGAGTTCGATTCTCGGTCACGGCCCCTCTTACTTCAGACCAGTCTATCTTGGTCGATTTGATGACCCATTCGTTCGACTTTGGTTTCAAGATAGGAACGATTTTGATCACCGACACCGACGACAAGCGGTATGAGTTCAACAACTTCTATACCGTGATGTTCAAGTTGCTCTTTCTTGTTCGGATTGTTCGAAAGAAGATTGACTCGAGGCACACCCAACGATGAAAGCATACTGGCCGCGATACTGTAGTCTCTGCCGTCTGCTGGCAACCCAAGCATAAGATTGGCATCCAAGGTGTCAGCACCTCGATCTTGAAGGTGATAAGCTTGAATCTTGGCGTGCAAGCCGATACCTCGACCTTCCTGACGCAAGTACAGCAAGCACCCCCATCCGTGAGCAACGATGGTTTCCAATGCTGATTCAAGTTGAGGTCCACAATCGCAACGCAGGCTTCCAAGAACATCACCCGTGAGGCATTCAGAATGAAGACGAATGAGCACAGGGTCTGGCCCACTCATATCCCCCAGGGTGAGGGCCACATGGTCGTAGCCGGTGGAGGCTTCATGAAATACACGGATTTGGAAGTCGCCGTAGACGGTCGGTAAATGTGCTTCACTGGGTATTGAATCGCGTTCAACCAGTTCGATAGGTCGTGCAGTATCCGTCATTGAGTCACCTCTAAGAGAAATCGGTATTCGCCAGCATGCTCCTCAACGGAGAGAATTTCCACCTGACCTCTGTTGGCAAGCAGAGGCATGTCATGAAGCGTTTCCGGGTCATCAGCCCACACTTCGAGAACTTGACCCTTCTTCATTTCAGAAAGAGCTTTCTTGGCTTCAGCCACGGGAACTGGGCAAAAAAAACCGATGACGTCCAAGCGGTGTGTTGGAGAAGTTGCTGAACCTTCCCCAGGCATGACGACCTCGACCATAGGCAATCCTACACATCATCCCTTTCAAGCCCTCCGAAGAAACAGTACCGTTGGAGATTCACACTCAGAGCATCTGGCTGAACCGCACCTTGATGAGGAGGGACACCTACGCAATATCATGAGCACGAATACGAGGTCATCTTCTTCAAAAGATGATTTGGAGTGGTCCGAGGTCGGACAACTCGGTCTTCGCTACGCTCGCATACCCCTTGCATTGCTTTTAGTGGAAGCCTTTTACTGGTTTTTAACTCAGCCCTCAGACACGCTAGCACCCTTGCAGGTAACCGAAGCATGGCTCTGGAATGAAATCACGAACCTTCTTTACAGCGATGGCGAATACATTGCTTCTACACTTTCGACGCACAACGGTTGGATGACACGGATTGACTTCTATCACCCAAATTTCCCTGGGAACTACGACACCGTCGGATTGTATGTATCCGATGAGTGTGCCGGCGTTCATGAAATGATCTTCCTCTCAACGTTAGTTGCCATGACTGAAGGCGTTCCGCAACGGATTAAAATCCGCTCGATACTTGTGATGTGCAGTATCATCTATGTTCTTAATATTATGAGGCTGGTGATGTTTTATCCAATCGCACGCAACGATTGCATTGCAAACCCAAACCAAGCCGAATGCCTTGCAGGTATGTGGAACTTTCACACTGCAGTGTATGAATGGGGATTTTTGTTGGTCCTCGTAACCATGTGGGTGCTGTGGTTTTGGAGATTCGGAGGACCGGCCCGAACCCTCGATGCCAGCAGTGCCGGCACTGAGAAGTGGAGACTCAAGTTTCGTCAATCTTGGTCGCAAACGCAATTCCTCCTCATCGCCGGAGCTGTGCTCCTCATGGTTTTCGCAGTCCATAATGTCACTTCAAATGAAGAAGCAATGTCGGCAAAAGAAACGCTCGACTTCTGTTATTTCTCTGAACTGGTGACATCTGAATGTGGGCAAGCGCAGAACCGTTGGGACGATGCAATCGGCTATGCATGGTCGCTGTCAGCTCTTGGCATCGTCATACTCGGTGCCACTTCTTTCGTGATTCAACGCCCAGATGAAGATGGTAACTGGCCAGTCAAGGAGACCGACATTGCTTCGAAAGAGAAAGAAATTGAACATAAACCAACTTCACGGCATGCGAGTAAAAAGACAGGTTCGTGGAAGAAAGGCAGTGCACACGAAGAGGAATAATCACTCTGCGACCGTGCCAACGACTTTTTTACCGGCCATTTCATGCTTGTCGAGAGCCTTCAATGCAAGCCCTACCTTGCTGGTATGGATACTGATGTAGGTTGAATCCGCATCGAAATGAACGTCGCCGATTGCCATTTCATCGCATCGAAGCGAATTTTGAAACCAGTTTGCTACAGAACGAGATGAGCCGGCATCGGATTGGGAGATGTTCAGTTGAAGAGTGACAAAGCCGAACACATCTGCCGTTTCTCCAAAGTCATCTTGACGCTTGACTGGATCTCGGTCCATTCCTTCAGGAAGTTCTGGAACTTCGGTTGAAACAATATCAAGACCGTAAGTTGCCATAATCTTGGAGAGTTGAGGCGCATCGTCTCGAGAGACAAGACTCCATGCTGCTCCTTTCCGGCCAATTCGGCCCGTACGTCCGATTCGGTGAACGAATGAATCGGTGTCAACTGGCAAGTCGTAATTGACAACCAAAGTGATTCCGTCGACATCGATTCCACGGGCTGCAACATCAGTTGCGACAATGGTCTTGACTTCGCCTTCCTTGAAGCGGCCGAGAATCTTTTCCCGTTGGTTTTGACTGAGATCACCGTGAAGCCCCTCGACGACGAAGCGATGCTTGTTGAGCCGTTGTACAGCCAAGTCCACCATTCGCTTTGTATTGCAGAAGATGATGGTTTGGTCTTCATCGTTCATTCGGCACATCAAACGGCCCAATGCCCACAGCTTGTTGGCACGCCCAATCTTTACACTAAACATGTCAATTGGGGGAATATCGAGTTCTTCTGAGTTGGTAAGAACGAATTCAGGGTCGTTCATGAACTCATGAGCAGCATCGATGATTTCTTGCGGGAACGTTGCGGAGAAAAGAAGCGTTTGTTCACGGTTCTTCATTCGCTCAACGACCCACATGATGTCGGGAAAGAAACCCATATCGAGCATTCGGTCGGCTTCATCAAGGCAGAAGAGTGTGAGTGCTTCCAAGTTAATGTGACCCCGTTCGGTCATGTCCATCACACGGCCAGGTGTTCCAACGATGATGTCAACACCACCTGCGAGATGCTTGGCTTGCTTCTCAAGGTCGGTTCCGCCGTAAACGGTTTGAATGGAGAGTCCGGTTTCGCCTTGAAGCGTTTGGAATTCTTGAGCAACTTGGTTTGCCAATTCTCGTGTCGGGGCTAGAACCAGTGCTTGGAGTTGTCCGGTAGGCTGGCAACGTTCAAGCAAAGGTAGACCAAAGGCGGCTGTCTTACCCGAACCTGTTCGGGCTTGTCCAATCACATCTCGACCTGAGCGAGCGAGTGGAATTGTGTCCTTTTGGACTTGAGTTGCGAACTCCCACTCGATTGAACTGAGGCTGTCAAGGAGGTGTTGGGGAAGGTCCCATGAGTCGAAGCGGGTATTGGTGAACATTTGATCATCTCCGTCTCGGTGTGTCGAGTGGGTCGCCGAGACGGTGGCAACCCCATCGAGTGGAATCAGTAGTTGTCTCGCTCTTTGATTTCGGCTTGGAGCTGACCCATCCAATACTTTCGTGCATTGTCACGGGTGAGAGGCCGGCGCATCTGTCGAACGTGTTCCAAAATGTACTGTCGGAACTTGAGTGATTTGTTGCGATTGATGCCTTTCGGGGTGATTCCATCCCACAAGCGTTCGAATTGCTCAGCCTTATCATTGAATGCTTCATCCATCTTATTCACCTCTAAGCAATCGGCCCACCGACACTCCCCTCTTAACCATACCGACATGAGCGGTGAGTGATTTGTGGTCGGAAAAAGTCTCGATTTCAAAAATAATCTTCATCTTCATCCGGCTCATCGTCTTCAAAATCATCATCGTAGCCCATCATTTCGTCTTGGCTGACTGCGCGATACACTGGCGCAGCAGCAGGTTTTGAGGCATCTTGAGTCGAAGCGGGGGGTGCAACGCCACCAAGTGCTGCCGGACCCGGTTTTGGACTCGGCTCTGAATCTGTGGAGCGAATCGGTTCGAGGCCAACTCGAACGCCTTGTGCTTCAGCCACCTCACGGTCGAGAGCCGGCACAGGTGCCGATGGCGCAAGTTGAGCGTTCTTTTGGGCTTCAGTCCCGTCAAGGGATGCGTCGAAGACCATTTCCTTGAGTGAGGAAATGATTTTGTCGTTGGTTTCCGAAGTGAGGAGCTCAGCCGCCATCGTTCGCAGTACCTCTTCCCCGAACAGCCTCGGTAGCAGTTCGATACATGCTGAACGAACCTTGACATCTTTCGATTTTGTACCTCGAACGACCAGTTCACGAGCACGGCCATGGTCGGTGTCCATCACTTGAACTGCTTTGATGGCGCTGAGCCGGACTTCTGAATCCGAATCAACAAGAGCACGCTCCGCAAAGAGCGTCGCCATTCTCGATTCCTTACGAGCCAAGGCTGGTAGGTTTTTGGCAGCAATACGGCGGACTTCAACTTCAGCATCGTTCAGTGACCATGAAATGAGGTCCCAAACTGCAGAGTCACCTTTGTTTACAATACGCTTGAGAAGGGCTGTAGCCTTCTTACGCAGAGTAACTTCTTCTTCAAGAAGCAAGGAATCAACGTGATCGACAACCACTTCAGGCCACGTGTCGCACAAGCCTGCAAGACCAGCCCATGCGCCGTCGCTGCGAAATCGAACTGAAGAGCGAAGTTCGTTGGCGAGAATCGAGTGAACTCCGGATGGAAAAATTGGTGATGTGGCCGTCAAGCAACGGCTTGCAGCTTTGCGTACATTGACATCCGAATCATCAAGAAGAACCGAAAGCCAGTCGAACAATTCCTCTGACTTGAGAACTGCAACTTCGGGCAGGACATCAAGTGCAGCAACGCGTTCTTCAGCAACATCAGATTCAAGATACTGCAGCAATAGAGCGTGTGCTTGGTGTATTCTTGCACCATGGAATCGGCCAAGTGCTCTGAGAGCGTCGACTCGACTCAATGTCATCGAACGGCTGTCCCAACGAATCACAGCCGAATCTGTCTCCTTGTTGAGAAGTGCAAACACATCATGGTCGGTAAGAGAAACCCATGGTCCTGTTTGCGTCTTGACTTTTTGAGCCGCTTTACGAGGTTTGGCGACGTTAATTGGAAGTCCAGTGCGCGGGTCTCGGGCAATATATTCACGTGACATTCTTGACTCCTCCAAAGGGTCGCATAACCCCTAACCGAATGAACCTATGGCTTCGGCCACTAAGTACACTAATCCACACTTCAAGTAGTCTACAACGGCTCGTAACGCGAGTGGGGAAAGGTATTGAAGCCAGTCGCTTACCATTTGCCATGGACAGCAAGGCGCCATATGCAATGTTGATGATGTTCATCATGCTCATCGCTCCGTTGACTGCCATGGTAGAACAATCGTCCCGACAAAGCAGAGAACTTGAACCCGAAAAAGAAAGACTTTTCGGAATTCACAGCGACCTCGATTTCAACACAACCGATGGATTTGCACTGACCAACATTACCATTGATGCCTCAAACGGTGAGGCAGAGTTGAGTCGGCCAGTTCTTTCATGGAATGCAATTACCAATCCGAGCCTCATGGTGCCACGAACAGGGGGGTGTGCAGCATACGTCGAAGAGACTCAAAGCATCTATTTGATGGGGGGCCGCTCCGACCCAGACCCATCTCTCTCCGGCGATGAAGAAACAACTCGTTCCGTAGAAAAGTTCACTGTAGAAAACGCTTCATGGGAGTCTATCGATAGTTCAATGCCGGTAGACCAGATGTATTTCGATTGTGCAGCAATAGGTTCAGTCGTTTATTCGGTGGGAGATTACCACCCGTTTACCACACCCGAAGTTCGAGCAGAAGGATTGCTGCAGATATACAACGCCAGTAACGACACATGGTACGAAGGCGCCTACATGCCAGGAAACACCGGAGTAGGGTTGTCAGGAGTTGAGGATTTAGGCGGTTTCATTTACTCCGCTGGTGGCGTCAGCAGAAAGGACCGTTCGGACATTTCCAATGTCACATTGCGGTACAATCCACAGACGGACACGTGGGACCAAATGGCGGATATGAACGTTGGAAGACATTCATTCACCCTTTCAGCATTCCAGGGTAAACTGTACGCCCTTGGAGGGATTGTTCGGCAATACGATCCCATTTCAGGGCAGTACTTCATCGCGCCTTCAAACCATACTGAAGTATACGATGCACAGACCAACACTTGGACAAATCACACTGATTTACCGTTTGATAGAGCAGCACACGCATCGACTGTATTCAACGGTGAAATTCTCATCGCAGGTGGTGTATCGGGCTCTGGTTGGGGTGCACAAACCAGAGAAGTTCACGGATACAACCCTCTCACTGAGACTTGGTCGCTGCATTCGGATTTGCCATTTGACATGTACGACCATACCATCACTGCCATCAATGAATCCGTAGTTTACGCCTCAGGCGACTCATCATCGTACAGATTCTCAACGTGGTCATCGAACTACAGAGATGTTACTGGAATCCACAACAACTCCGAGACGCAATCCGGATGGATTACCTCCGATATCATCGACCTTCGACAGAGCGCAAACGGGGTTGCATCACCGGTTCGTTTGGAATTTGACGGGACTGCTTTGCCCGGCACTGAACTTCAACTGCAATACCGGCTTGCTGCGGATACACCAGACATGAGTGCTGCTTTGTGGCGCCCACTCGGTCCAGAAAATGTATCTCAATTCCACCTCACTGGAGACCACACACTTACCGCCATTGGAGAGGGTATGTCTTACCTCCAATACCGTATCAAAATGAGTACCGCTGAATTGATTGAATGGTCGACACCGGACTTCGACTCTGTCGTCATTTTTTCCGAGGAAGCATCACTTCTAACCCCGCCTCCAACATCGATGCACCCCAACGCAGCCCAGGTGACCGTTCAATCGTTCCACTCTTCATTTGGCACCAACTCGAATTACAGTCTTTTGTTGCACCAAACCAATGCGGATGGATTCAACTTACCTGCCGAAGATTCAGCAAAAATCACGTGGAACAACATCACCTCCTCGTATACCATCGAAGACCAAGGGGGTATTCTTCGTCAATCAGGAGTGGATGTCAGTGTCCATTCATCCAGCGAACAGGGAGATGTTATGCACTGGGGGCTCTCCATAAACGAAGGTTTGACCACACAATATCTCGTAATGGAAATTCAAACCGAAGGCGAACTGTCGTCTGCGTTTAGAACCGATTCAACAATAGAGATTCAAAATGTCCTCAACATCGACATCACTGGTTACTCGTCCAATTTTTCAAGCATGGGTGACAATTCAGTATCTGACTTTGAAGTCTTTCCAGATGGTGCGGAAATCAAAGTTACCGTCGATCATACATTCGACCAATCCGGAACTCGATTACTGTTTGGAACAATTGAAGCACGCCTCCATATCGACATCGAGAACCCTCAATTCGGTTGGTACAACTCAACAACCGAATGGGAGCAACTGATTACCGGTAGTGAAACCGAACTGAGTTACTCTGTGGCTAATGTGAGTTCTGGAAACGCTAACATTTGGATTGAAGCACGCACACAAGACGATTTTGTACTCAACGTAGATTCTGTGATCAAAGAAATTATTGTCAATGCTGATGCCCCTGTTCAAATCTCAAACATACCTCAGAACAACGATTACATCAACGAAAATCCTGAGCGTTCAGTTGAGTTCAACTTCTACGACATAGGCGGTTTTACTACCGAGACTGTGCAAGCTTACGTCTGGATTGAGGCATTGCATGATGCTGACAGTGACGGCGAGTTTTCCTCATCCGAGCGTGTGCCCATCGAGGTGTTCGTCTCGAGCGTCGAAAACAACTGGTTACTCAATCTCACAGTCAACGACACCGCAAATGAAGACCACCAAATGGTCCATGTCATCTTGGAAGGAACAAACATGGCTGGAAAGAATATTCGCGATACCTCACTCAACTCGAACAACGGTCTCGTCTCATGGATGAGCCGTACTCCGGAAAATGCCAACATTTCATCTGTGGAGCCGTTGCCAGGAACAGCCGGAAATGAAGTGCAGCGCCTCGAGCCGACCGGGACAGTCGGGTGGAAGGTCGTCGTTTCAGACTCAAACGCACTCACCGACATTTCTGAAATACGATTGATTTTAGGCAAAGATGAAGCGCTCGGCATGCGCTATTCACCGACTCAAAATGTGTGTGAATCCATGGATGCACGACTTTTGATCGATAATTCCTGCTTTGTAGAAGTCCTCAACAATTCCTATTCCATTTCCTTTGCAGCCAGCATTGATTGGGCACTCACGGAGTCGGGCCTCGATATTGGACACCTCGAAATACAGGTCGATGATTACGATGGTAGGCAAACGCTGGAATTGGACAATCAATGGACACTTGAGCGAGAATTAAGCATCGAATTCAATTCAATCATGGACGTCGAAGGGGCTGTTCAAGGCGAACTTCAATCCGGTTGGAGCATTGTGACAGGCGACTCGATTCAAGTGAATGCGACGCTTAACCACCTGACTTCAAACACATCCTATAACGGTCCTGTTTCGGTATTTTGGAGAGGCAAGATACAAGACCAATTCTTCTCTGAAAGTTTCTCTGTTCAAGTTGTTGATGGGAAATTGTCGTCAGTGATACAAGCTCCTGCAGGTGCAGGGTTATGGCACCAAACCGTGTTGGAAATATGGGATCCATACAATTCCGAGCTCTTTTACTCGATGGAACTACCGAACATGCTCCTCGACGACAGCCCGCCTTTACTCATCGAATCGGCCATGGCAACCGGTGTATCTCGGTATCACCTCGAGGCAGTCGAAGTTGGCGTAAACATCGACGAGGGTATCTCATGGAGCGGCAACCTTACCCTCCAATGCCAAATTCGTTCTTTGGAGTTTGAATGGCCCGCCCTTACACAAACCCGTGGACCAACCACTGTTTTTGACGGAAAAACAATGTTCAGTTTCCTGTTCAATTTCGCCGAACAAGGAGACCCATCCACACTTTCAACGCAATCGAGCATGGATTGCTGGGCATCCGGGATGGATGATGCAGGATTCGAGCTGTATTCACCAGGTGGAAATTCTGAGAACAGTCCATGGTTGTCAACATCACTGAGTAACATTGGCCCCGACCTTGCCATTCAATCCGTGAACTTTGAAGGAAGCGCCTCAGAAGGTTCGAAATTGAGAATTGCTGTTGGAGTTATCAGCCTTGGTGAAACGATCGAGACGAGGTTCAATGTCACGTTGAGTATTGTTCAAGATGGCCAATCCACCGTCTTTGGGCGGGAATTGATTCCAGGGATGGATGAAGATTCCGAGGTAGAAATACGCTCAACGCTTGAAGTTCCAGGTGGAGATTGGACGCTGCTCATTGAAATCGATGCAGAACAGAGCATCTGGGAATTGAGTGAGACAAACAATGTTTGGTCGAAGAATTATTCTCAAGACAAAGACAGTGTGTCCTTTGTCACTCCAGCAGTTGCAGCAGGCGGTGGAGTACTGGGGCTCATCGCACTGGTGATGTTCGCTCGAAAGAAGAAAACTTTGCAGTATGACGAGGACACATCGCCGGCAAAGAAAAAGCCACTGAAGGGCCCACCCTCTCGTTCACAGAATTCCTCAAACCCAAATTCATTGAAGGGACCGCCTCCGAAATCTTTGGTCGAAATTGCCACGCCGCAGCAAGAATTGGAGGCGCAAGGAATGGAAACGGTTGAGAGTTATGCGAAATTGCCCGGTGGAGGAGATTACGACTACAGCGGTGGTCAAACAATCTACTCTGGAAACGGCATTGGAACTTGGAAACAAAATCCGGACGAATCCTTCACGCGAATTGAATGAGTGAATGCTTAACTTCTTTTACAGGGAACAGTTGTTTGAACCGTGGCGAGAGAAGATATCGAGGATGTACGGCGAGTGCTCGCCATATGTTTCCGGGATGGCCAAGCACTCGATGCCCTCGACATTGAGCGAATACTTTCATTCGACATGGAGTGGATTTCTCCTGATGAAGCTGAGAAGGCCGTTCAAGCACTCATCGGAAAAGGGTGGCTTTCCGGAGAAGAAAACGCTCTACGACCTACTGTCTCACTTGAAGGCGTTCAATCACCACTCGGCTGGTTTCCACGCCCTTCACGCCTTCTCATGCCAGTTTCACCGTCTCAAGAAGAGCCGGCATCTGAAAAGAACGCTCCAGAACCGGTGGAGCCCGATACCCCCGTATCACCGAGACCCACAGTTCAACCAACTGCTGATGCATCGAATGATCCTCGTGCTAAACTCGTGAAACGCTTGACGAAATTCATTGCCAAATCATCTCAGATTCCTGTTGCAGAAGTCGAACGGCGTGCTCAGCGAAAACAACAAGCGCTCGGATACGCAACCCTGTGGATGTGTTTAGCACTCGTTGCAAGAGAACAAAACCTTTCGATGAAAGAAATCATCGAAGCGTTGTCGACGCTTTAGTTAGCCTTCAAACACAATCTCTTCAGGTGTCTCGACAACTTCCTCTTCATTGCGCGCTGATAATTCAATCAACACAGGAAGTAAAAC
>OCOX01000108.1_pt1 | contig 10632 bp, 9 predicted proteins | sample 1534681 | NCBI WGS metagenome assembly OCOX01 (sample SAMEA3275498, study PRJEB22092) | marine metagenome | biome: ENVO:01000023; feature: ENVO:00002042; material: ENVO:00002010 | collected 2014-06-20T12:20:00+00 | depth 1 m
GCCGAAATTTTTTGGAGCCTGCCTTGTAAATCTTGCGCCGCGGCTTTGTGTAGGAATTTTATCATACTGGTCTGCCCCACAAAGAGATGATTGATCTGATCGGGCGCGATTTTGGCCGTGATAACAAATGGCTGATCATTGGGCACAAGATGCAAGATTGGCTTGGCCGGTTGTACGACCGCTTGTGCGCCGGAAATGGTCAATCCATGGACAAACCCGCTGATGGGCGCGGTAAGGGTGAGGCCCTCCAGCTCTTGTTTCAGCCGGCGGCGATCTGCGCGCAGCCGGAGCTCCTGCGGGTGCAGGTCGCGAAGGGCTGAGATGGCTGCCTCGTGATCGGCGGCGGCCTGTCGCAACCTGTCGATTTCAATTTCGTGAAGCTGCGTTTGTGCTTCGGCTTGCTTGGCGCTCAGTTGCGCGATCTTTCCGAGCAGAGCAGCCTCCTGCTGTTGAAGCGCAGAGAGCTCTGCGCGGTCGGCAAGCCCTTTGGCGCGCAAGGACAGTTGGGTTTCCAGCTCGTCGCCCAGCAGCGCAAGCTGCCGCTCTGCGACCTGGGCTTGGGCGCTCAAACCCTCAATTTGCAGGGCAATTTGCTCTGCTTGATTTTGCAATTTTTTTTCAGTTTGACGGCGATAGGCGAGATGGGTTTTGAAGAGTTGCACTTGCCCTTGCAACATGCGCCGAACTTCTGGATCCGCGGCGGCTGTGGTCTTTAAAACCTGATCAAATTCGATGGATAGGCGATCATCACGTTCGGCCACCAAACGTGCGCGCCGAGCCATGATTTCGAACAAGTGCCCCTCCGTGAGATCAAGTTGCACGTTTTGTGCATGCCCATCCAGCCGCAGCAGGGGCGCGCCCATTTGTACAATGTCACCCTCTTTGACCCATAGATCGGCCACCTGGCCGCCGGTAGGGTGTTGGACCGCATGGTTGTGACCCATGAGGGCGACATGCCCCCAGGCAATCACCGCGCCCGACAGGGTGACGCAGACAGACCAAAGCGCAAAACCACCTAAAAAACTATGGCGCATAAGCTCCCTATGGCGACATATTTTGTGACACTAAACGCCATGCGGCGCACTCCCACCGGCCGGTGGTATGGAAATGTCAGCATGGTTTTTCACCATTTTTCGCAGGATGTCTTCTTTGGGGCCAAAGGCTGTGATCTGGCCGCTTTCAATCACCATGAGTGTATCGCATTCTTGAATGGCCGCCGGACGATGCGCGATGATCAGAACCGTATTGCCTTTTCGTTTGAAGCGCCGCACCGCAGCGTTGAGCGCCGCGACGCCCTCATTGTCCAAATTGGAGTTGGGTTCGTCCAAAACCAAAAGCACCGGATCGCCAAAAAGGGCCCGCGCCAAACCGATGCGCTGTGCTTGGCCGCCAGACAGTTGGCGCACATCAGTATCAAATCCCTTTGGCAATTGGGTTATCATGTCAAAGGCGCCAGCATTGCGGGCGGCTGCGAAGAGCAAGTCTTGCGGCGCGTCTGCTTGATATCTGGTGATGTTTTCGGCCACCGTGCCCGGCAATAGCTGCATTTCTTGCGGTAAATACCCGATATACTGTCCGAGGTTGTCGGCGTCATAGGCGGCGAGGGCTGTTCCACCCAATTGCACGGTCCCATTGGCCAGCGGCAGCACATCCATGGCGGCCAGGGCCAGGGTGGATTTGCCCGATCCCGCGGCGCCGATGATGCCGCAGGCACTGCCGGCTTGAAGGGAAAAGGAGGCCAGTTTTAAGGTGGCAATTTGCCCGCCCGGTGGCACGATCGTGGCTTTTTGCATGGTGAGTTGCGCCGCCGGGCGGGGCAAGGCCAAAGGCCTGTGGCGGGCCGGCATCTGGCTGAGCTGGCTGCGCAAACGCGCCCAACCCAGGAGCGCCCGTTGGGGCACGACCCAAGAACCGATCAGGACCTCAAGAGGGTTAAGGAGCCGGCCAAAGAGAATGGATGTGGCGATCATGCCGCCCGCGCTCAACTGCTCTTGCAAGACCAGCCAAGCGCCCAGTCCCAGCATGGCCGATTGCATGGCCATGCGTAGGGTCCTGATAATGGTCGTAAATAATCCAGCAATATCGCTGGCACGAAGCTGCGCGACTTGAGCGGCGTGTTGGAGTCGGTGCTGCCGGGTCAGGGTGGTGCTCTGCATGCCCAAGGCACGAATGAGCATTGCGCGGTTCAAATACTGCTGCGTCTGAACCTCGAGATCTTCCGTGCAGTGCATCGCGGCGGCAAAGGCCGATCGGCTGGCCCATTGATTTCCCAATGACAGGCCAATGAGGGCCAAGCCGCTGATGAGGGTCATGGCGCCAAGCAGGGGGTGAAATAGATATATGCCGACAAAAAATACCGGGATCCAGGGCAGATCGAACAGGGCCAGCAGGGCGGGTGAGGCGATGAACTTTTCAATGGACGTGAGATCTTTCAGCGCGGCTTGCGGCTCTTTGCGCCGCCCGGATTGGGCGCTCTGCATGGCGAGCGAAAAAACCCGCTGATCGAGCTGCGTCAAAAATCGCACAGCTATTCGGGCGGTGATGCGCGCGCGCGTATGGTCCAAAACCCCCATGACGGCATAGGCGAGACAGGCCATCAGAGACAAGGCCACGAGCGTTTGCACCGCGCCAGAGGGCAGAACTCGGTCATAGATATGCAACATGTAAAGTGGGCCGGTCAGCAGCAAGAGATTGACGAGAAAACTAAAGATGCCCACGATAAAAAAGAGATGCAGTAATTGGGCACGAACCTGTGCCAACTCACTTCTCTCATATTGATATATGTCATTCATGCCCTAGACCTAGAGGTGCGACGTTGTCACCGGCTGTAACCGGTTTGCCACAACTTATAAGGGACGTGTGCTTAACGTTTGCCCAATAGAGCACGAGAAACTATTACGAGTTTGAAATCAAAGGTGAGTCCATGATCGAACGGTTGTCAATTTTTGCGGTCGCATCTCTCGTGATGGTTGTTTCTGCCTGTAGCCCCCGTCCGGGTGCTGTGGCGGGTGATCCGTTCGAGCGGGCGAATCGTGACAACCATGCGTTTAACAAAGACTTGGACCGCAAGATCCTGTCGCCACTTTCCAAAACCTATGCAGATGTCGTTCCAGATCCTGTTGAGGACAGTGTGTCAAATTTCGCCAGCAACCTCAGCTTGCCGGGGAAGGTCGTCAACAACGTGTTGCAGCTGGATTTACCGTCTGCGGCGCGCAATACGACAAGGTTTGTGCTCAACAGTACGGTCGGTGTGGCCGGTCTGTTTGATCCCTCCCAAAAAATTGGGTTTACAGAAAAAGACACTGATTTTGGCGAGACGTTGCAAGGATGGGGCGTGGCTGAGGGCGCTTATTTGGAATTGCCTGTGTTCGGCCCCTCGAACCTGCGTGATGGTTTCGCGCGCTTTGTAGACATGCTCCTGTTGGACCCGGCCGGTCAAATCCTAAAACCGCCTGTTTCAAAGTACCGTACCGCTTCTAACATGGGTGCGGTTTTACAAAAAAGACAAATTTATGGTGCCCAGATTGACGAAGTTCTCTATGGTAGCGCCGACAGTTACGCCCAAGCGCGGCTAGTATATCTCCAAAGCCGCCGTTTTGAATTGAAAGACATTGCTAACGATGCCTATATCGACCCCTATGCCGAATTTGAATAAAATAAATATTGCCCGCCGTACTGTTTTATCTGGACTTGCATCCTGCGCCCTGGCCGGCCCTGTCTTTGCTTTGGACAAGCGCACTGCGACCCGATTGGTTGATCAACTGGTGGGAGAGATTAATGCGGCGATAGACTCGGGCATGTCTGAAACCAAAATGATCGGCCGGTTTGAACGCATTTTCGCCGACTATGCCGATGTGAATATCATTGCGCGCTCGGCGCTTGGCCCAGCCGCTCGCTCGGCCAAACCTGCGGAGTTGGAGGCCTATATCGCATCGTTCCGCGGATATATTGCTCGAAAGTACGGCAAGCGGTTTCATGAATTTATCGGTGGTAAAATCGTGGTGACTGGAACCACGGATCGCGGCAAATTTTTTGAAGTGATGACCGTGACCGAATTGCGCGGTTCTGCGCCATTTGATGTGGCCTTCCGGGTGTCTGATCGTTCTGGCCGGAACTTGTTTTTCGATATCATTGTTGAAGGCATCAGCCTGTTGTCCTCGGAACGCGTGGAGATCGGCGCTCTGCTGGATGCGCGCAAAGGCAATATTGCGAAATTGACCCGAGATTTGGCGCGGCTAGGCTAGAGGGCTCCGCGCTCTAGACCGTGACGATTGGCGGATATGATCGACCCCAAGGCCTTTTGGCAGCCTAATTTTGCCTTGAGAACAGTCCGAAAAGAAGCTGCGTGAGGGATTTTGTTTCCGGCTTTTCTGGAGAGCCGTCGATCGGTGAGCGTCCAGCTTCAGGCGGGATGCGATCGCGCAACATGGGCAGCGGGCCGGGTTTGGATTGATCTGTTATGGCCAGCATGGTTTCTCGCCAAATATCGGCCGGGATACTGCCGCCGGTCACGCCTTTGAGAGGTCGGTTGTCGTCATAGCCCATCCAGACGCCAATGACGAAATCAGAGGTAAAGCCAATAAACCAGGCATCCCTTGCCGCTTGGGTGGTTCCGGTTTTACCGGCAATTTCAATGCCGTCAATTTGAGCGCGCTGCCCGGTGCCCGATTGGATCACCTCATGCATCATAAATGTGAGCTCTTGGGCGGTTTGAGTGCGAATAACGCGTTCGCCAATGCCACCTGTGCGGCCCGCTAGGGGCTCACTTTCTCCCAAAAGCCTGAGCGACGTGATGCCATAGGGTTGAACCGATATGCCGCCGTTGAGGATGCCCGCATAGGCACCGGTCATTTCGATCAAGGTGCTTTCGGAGGTGCCAAGGGCCAGAGCGGGCCCATCCGCCAGCGCATCTTGCAGGCCGAAATCCCAGGCAATTTTCTGAACGATATCGCGGCCGATGTGTTCGGAAATCTTCACAGCTGGAATATTGAGCGATTGGGCTAAAGCTTGGGTATAACTCACCTCTCCGGCGAAAGTTTTGCTGTAATTGGAGGGGCTCCAAGCGCCGGATCCGGGGATATTGAGAGTGATCGGCTCATCACGGATGCGATCGAAGGGCGTATGTCCAAGCTCAAGCGCAGCGGCATAGACGAAAGGTTTGAAGGCAGATCCGGTTTGTCGCCGCGCCTGGGTGGCGCGGTTGAACGCCCCGGTCGTGCGCGTGTCGCGCCCGCCGATCATGGCCCGAACGGCGCCCTCTTTGTTCATCACAACAACGGCGACTTCCGCCTTGGAGCTCTTTGAGATCTTGTCATCAAACACCCGGCGTACAGCCTGCTCTGTCGCGGTTTGAATGGTTTGATCCAAAGTGGTTTGGATCAGCACATCTTCCGTGGTGTTGCGGGTGAAATATCTTGGGCCTGTCGTCATGATCCAATCGGCAAAATATCCCCCCGCGCGGGCAGTGGCCGCAGGGCTGAGGGTTGCGGGATTGGCTATCGCGAAACTGGCCTCGGCCGAGGAGAGATAATTTTCCCGCCGCATGAGGCCAAGGACCACTTCCGCACGGGCCTGTGCGCCCTTCAGATTATGGGTAGGTGCCAGCCGGGATGGGGCTTTGAGCAAGCCGGCCAGCATGGCGGCCTCCGCCGCATTCACCTGATTGGCAGATTTTCCGAAATACCTTTGAGCTGCGGCTTCAAAGCCGCGGGCCCCGGCGCCCAATGAGACGCGGTTGAGGTAGATTGTCAGGATCTCATCTTTGGAGTAGCGCAGCTCCATCGCGAGCGAGAAACTTGCCTCTTTGATCTTGCGCCAGAGCGTGGTTCGGCGGCATTGACGCTCATATTCGCGCTCAGAGGGCCATTCATCTGTGTCGAAAGCAACACCCAGGCAGAGCAGCTTTGCGGTTTGTTGTGTGATGGTTGAGCCGCCATGACCAGATAGGGGACCCCGCCCTTCACTCAAGTTGATGCGAATTGCGGAGGCCATGCCGCGGGGGCTGATGCCAAAATGGCGATAAAAACGCCGATCTTCCGTGGCTACGACCGCGGCTTTCAAAAATGGGGAAATCGTTTGGGCGGTGATCATGCCGCCAAATTGATCGCCGCGCCATGCGAAGACCGCCCCTTTGCGGTCCATGAGCGTGACCGACCCGGCCGCGCGCCCGTCAATCATCTCGCCAGCCTCCGGCAGGGTGGACGCGAAATAGGCCACGCCAAGGCCGAGCAACAAACAAACCACCAGCCCAAGCCGCCAGATTAAGGCCCAGAGCATGCGAAAGGGCAGCAAAAAGGCGCGCCAGAGGAGCGCGCGGAGCCGCCCAAACCCTCCCTTGGCGGGGGGCTTTTGCGGGGTTTGTCCCTGTTTTTGCTTGCGGGCTGGCGGCGGTCCTCTGCGATCTGCGACGAGGGGCTTGCTTGGCCCTGAATGTTTTTTTGCCATATGCCTGTTCGTTATTTGCTCTTTTAACGCAGTTTACTGCGCTGGAATGAATTTGTTGAGCCCAGTTTGGCACGCTCGGCGATAATTGACCATCGCCGGCTGTCTTGGCTTTCAATGAGGTTTGGAAATTTAAACCTTCTGGCAGCCGCAATGCCGCCAGAAGCGCGTCATTTTATGACTTTTACTTGAGGGCCGTGGCCAAAGCCTGTGCCAAAATTGGCACGGTATGCGCGTTGAGCCCGGCAATATTGATCCGGCTGTCACCGACCATATACACGCCATTATCCGCGCGAATGGTTTCGACCACTTCAGGAGAAACCCCCAAGCGCGAGAACATGCCGCGATGCTTTGCGATGAAATCGAAACGGTCTGAATTTGTCCGCTGGCGCAGCTCATCGGCCAGCTGTTGGCGCAGGTTGAGCATGCTTAGGCGGGTATCTTCCAGCTCGCTGGACCAGGTGCTGCGTAGCCCGGTATCGCCCAAAATCATCGTAACCAGCCGCGCGCCGTGATCGGGTGGAAAGGAGAAGTTTTGACGGTTCAAAAAGGCCATATTGCCTTGGGTGACTGCCTGAAGTGAGGCGGATGGCGAGATGGCCATTAAAATTCCAGTGCGCTCGCGGTAGATGCCAAAATTCTTTGAGCAGCTGGCTGCAATCAGGCACTCGGGCAATTGGCTGGCAATCTTGCGGGTGAAGCGCGCATCGTCTTCGAGCCCATCTCCGAAGCCTTGATAGGCGATGTCAACAAATGGAATAGCGCCATTGGCCGCTAGGGCTGCGATGATCTGATCTTCTTGCTCTGCGCTTAGGTTTGCCCCGGTTGGATTATGGCAACACCCATGCAGCAAGACGATATCGCCGGCGGGAATGGCTTTGATATCCGCCAGCATGGCGTCAAAATCCACATCGCCCGTTTGCGAGTCAAAATAGCGATATTCTGCCAGGGGCATACCAAGATATTTGACGATGGAAGGATGGTTGGGCCAAGTCGGATTGGACAGCCAAACCGTAGCCCCTGGGGCTGCGATTTTCACCAGCTCAAGAGCTTGGCGCACGGCCCCTGTGCCGCCTGGAGTGGCGACGGCTGAAAGGCGATCTGCGTCCACTGTTCCACCCAGAACCAAATCTATCATCGCCGCAGAAAATGCGGGATCTCCGGCCAGTCCGACGTAGGCTTTGGTCTCCTGAGTTTTCCACAAGAGCTCTTCTGCAGATTTGATCGCGCGCATCACCGGAGTTGCGCCTGTGGCGTCTTTATAAACCCCAACGCCGAGGTCGATCTTGGTCTCCCGTGGATCGGCGCGGTAAGCGGCCATGAGGGCCAAGATTTTATCTTGTGGTTGGGCGGTTAGGTTGCTGAGCATCAGCTATCTCCAGTGGCAACATTGAGGGTTGGGAACTGGCCCCATTCGGTCCAGCTCCCGTCATAAAGCGCGTGATCGGTCTTGCCGATGCGTTCGAGGGCCAGCGATAACACGGCAGCCGTGACACCAGATCCGCAGGTTGTAATCGCAGGCTTGGATAAATCCACCCCAGCTTTGCGAAACTCTTCGTTCAGCTCGGCTGTGGTTTTCATCGTATGATCACCGTTGAGAACTTGGGTGAAGGGAAGATTTTTTGAGCCTGGAATATGGCCGGCCCGCAAGCCTTGGCGCGGTTCCGGCGCATCTCCGCGAAACCTTGCGGCGGCGCGGGCGTCAATAATCTCATGATCGCGCAATTTGGCGGCATGGGCGACCTGTGTGACGTCGCGCACCATATGGGGGCGCGGTTGCACGGTCATGTGGCGATCGCGAATGATTGGGGCGCCTGTGTCGACCGGATTGCCATCTGCAATCCATTTTGGCAGGCCGCCATCCAGAACGGCAATTGAATCATGCCCCATCATGCGAAAGAGCCACCAGACCCGCGCGGCTGAAAACAGGCCCTTAGAATCATAGACCACGATTTGATGCCCATCGCCAACACCCAGGGCGCGCACACGAGACATGAATTTTTCAACCGGCGGCACCATATGCGGCAGGCTGGAGCGATGATCGGAAATATCATCGATGTCAAAGAACCGTGCGCCCGGAATATGGCCTATTTCAAATTCAGCGAAACCATTGCGGTCTTCGTTTGGCAAATGCCAGCTTGCATCCAGAACGCGCAGGTCGGGATGTTTCAAATTGTTCTTGAGCCATTGTGTCGAGACAAGTGTCTTGGGATCGTCTTGTGCCATGCAGCCCCCTTGGGATGGCTTTGGATTTAACGGCTGCGGGGCAACAAAACAAGAGGGGCAAGGCCTATAGTTTGCAGCTGCGGCGCTTTAGATGCCTTGCTTCAAGAGACGTTGTTTTTGCCGGCCCCAGTCGCGTTTGGCCTCAGTGGCGCGTTTATCATGGTTCTTTTTGCCCTTGGCGATGCCCAATTTGATTTTCACCCGGCCCACATGGTTGAAATACATCACCAATGGCACAAGCGTCATTCCCTCGCGTTGCGTGGCATTCCAAAGCCGCGACAGCTCGCGTTTGGAAACCAGCAATTTGCGACGACGCTTTTCCACATGACCCCAGGTCTGTGCTTGCTCATAGGGGGCGATATAGGAGTTCACCAACCACAGCTCCCCCTCTTCAACCGCCGCGTAGCTTTCGGCGATGTTGCCAGATTTCTCCCGCAGAGATTTCACCTCAGACCCCATGAGCATGACGCCGCATTCGATATCGCTCTCAATCGCATAGTCATACCGCGCGCGGCGGTATTCAGCGATGATTCGATAATTGGGATCTGATTTCGTTTGGGCCATGATGCCGCCTATATAGGTAGGGCAGATCGGCTTGCCAATGGGCCAGCCGAGTATTGCGCAAGCAGGATCCCCAAACCACGTTAATGGCTTGGGGGCAGTGGGCTTAGTCGATCAAACCCGCATAGCGCAGGGCGGCGTCCATGGCGGATTTGGCGTCATCGCTCAAGCCAACCAAAGGTGAGCGCACCTCTTGCGTGCACAGCCCCAACTTGGACAGACCGTATTTGGCGCTGACCAGACCGGGTTCTTGGAATGTGGCGAGATGCAGCGGCATCAACTTATCGGTAATTTTGAGCGCGGTTTCATAATCGCCAGCCAAAGTGGCCTCTTGCATTTGCGCGCAAAGCGCCGGGGCCATATTGGCCGTCACCGAGATACACCCGATGCCGCCATGGGCGTTGAAGCCTAGGGCCGTTGCATCTTCGCCCGAGAGTTGGACAAAATCTTCACCGCAGGTAAGGCGCTGTTTTGGAACGCGCGACAGATCCCCTGTGGCATCTTTGACGCCAATGATATGTTTGTGAGCGGCCAGCTCGCCCATGGTTTCAACACTCATATCCACCGCGGAACGGCCGGGGATATTGTAGATGATTATATCCATGCCGCAGTCGGCCGCGGCCAGAAAATGTGCCTTCAACCCGGCCTGCGTGGGTTTGTTGTAATAGGGGGTTACCACCAAAGCCGCAGTGGCGCCCGCCTCTTTGGCCGCTTTGACCAGGCGCACGGTTTCGGCGGTATTGTTGGAGCCTGCACCGGCAATCACCGGAACCCGTCCGGCCGCCTGGGCAACCACAACTTCCACAACCCTGTCATGCTCTTCATGGGTCAAGGTCGGGCTTTCCCCGGTTGTGCCCACTGGCACCAACCCATGGCTGCCTTGGTCAATATGCCAATCGACCAGCTTCTTGAGCGCATCAATATCCACTTTGCCGTTTGCAAACGGCGTGACAAGTGCAGGCAGAGATCCTGTAATCATAGCGCTTCCTTTCATCTGGGGCATGAGTGCCCGGGCAGTCGTCGGCGGACACTAGCTTGCCGCGCCGGATTTGCCAAGATTTGCGATTGAAAGTTTTTGTCTCAGAGCGCAAGTTGGGCGCTATGCGTATTATCCTTTTTCTTGTGGTCACTTTGTGTTTTGCAACCTCGGCCTCGGCACAAGACGCGGCGGCGCTGGCCTCTGTGCGTGCGGCCTATGCGGCGCAAGCGAAGGGCAAATGGGACGAGGCGCTGCGTCTGGCGGCGCCATCACTGGCTTCTAAGTTTAGGATGTCAATGTTGTTAGTTTTTGACACTGGCTTGTCATAACTTGCGTTTTCAATAAAATCAGAAATCTTAGACTTCTTTTTCTTTTTTGACTCCAAATTATCGTCATTCAATGTGTTGGTCACATCTCTTAAGTCT
>OCOX01000109.1_pt1 | contig 10591 bp, 8 predicted proteins | sample 1534681 | NCBI WGS metagenome assembly OCOX01 (sample SAMEA3275498, study PRJEB22092) | marine metagenome | biome: ENVO:01000023; feature: ENVO:00002042; material: ENVO:00002010 | collected 2014-06-20T12:20:00+00 | depth 1 m
AAGAGCCCGGGGTTGATCCACGCATCTGCAAAAGCTGTGGCAATGGGCGTTTGTCCATGCGCACAGCCCGATCTGGTGGCGCATTTATCGGCTGTTCCAACTACCCAGAATGCCGCTTTACCCGCCCATTCGGACCGCCCGGCACCGAAAGCAGCGCCATCGGTCCCGATGGCCAGCTGCTCGGGCATGATGGCGCGGATCCCATAAGCCTGCGCGATGGGCGCTACGGCCCCTATGTGCAGCGCGGCACTGTCACGGAGGAAAACCCCAAGCCACCGCGGATGTCCATTCCGAAAAGCTGGTCCTTGGATGAGTTGACTTTTGAGAAGGCCGTGCAGCTTTTATCCCTACCCCGCGAAATTGGCCCGCATCCGGAAGATGGGGTGATGATCGAATCTTCAATCGGGCGCTTCGGCCCCTATGTGAAACACGGCACGCTCTACGCCAATATCGGCGATATCGACGAAGTGTGGAGCATCGGCATGAACCGGGCTATGGAAGAATTGGCCAAAAAGGCTGCGCGGAGTGGACGGGGCGCGGCCGCCAAGCCGCTGCATGAGTTGGGCGAACACCCCAGCGAGGGCGGCCCGGTCAATGTCATGGATGGGCGCTATGGTCCTTATGTGAAATGGGGCAAAGTGAATGCCACCATCCCAAAAGAGATTGAGCCGGCCCAGGTCACCATGGAACTCGCAGTGGATCTGATTGCGCAAAAAGCGCCTGCCAAAAAGAAGAAAGCGGCGGCCAAGAAAAAACCCGCCACCAAAAAACCCACGGCCAAAAAGCCAACCACCAAAAAATCCGCGGCGGCTAAAAAAGCGCCTGCAAAAAAGGATTAACGCCTGGCTTTAACGCTGCGGCGGTGCCCCAAAGGCGCGCAGAACCTCCTGCGCGGCACGTTGGACCGGGTCAAGCGTATCCGATAGGATTTGCACCCGATCAAACCGCGCCGGATCAGCCTCAACCGCGGCGCGTAGGGCCGACCCAAAGGCCATCCGCAATTCGGTTCCGATATTGAATTTGCAAATCGACGTCTTTGCCGCCAGATGTCGGCGCTGCTCTACCGGAACACCAGAGCCGCCATGAATGACCAAAGGCACCGACGTTAGCGCCTCAATCTGAGCAATGCGCTCCAAATCCAGACCGCCTTCCTTATCTTGTTGTAAATGCACATTGCCAACGCTGATCGCAATGGCATCCGCCCCGCTCTCGCGGGCAAATTTTGCGGCCTCTTCAGGATCGGTCCCATTAGAACTTTCCCCGCCAGAATATCCAACAAACCCAATTTCGCCTTCACAAGAGATGCCTGCCGCATGGGCCATCTCGGCAATTGCGGCGGTTTCATCAATATTTTGCTGCAAAGGTTTGCGCGAGCCATCGAACATCACCGATGTAAAACCGCTGTCCAAGGCAAGTTTGCAGTCTTCAAAGGTATAGCCATGATCCAGATGGGCCACCACAGGCACCGAGGCCGCCTCCGCCAAATGCCGAAACATTTTGCCCAGAACCGGCAGCGGCGTATGCGCCCGGCACGACGGCCCGGCCTGCAGGATAACCGGGCAATTCTCCGCCTCAGCCGCCGCCACATAGGCACGCATATCTTCCCAACCTAGGGTCACCAATCCCCCCACCGCATAGCCCTGCTTTAGGGCCGGTTGCAGCACCTCAGCGAGCGTTGCAAGGGTCATTTGAATTTCGCGATCATGTCTTTGATGCCCGGAATAGTTTCGATTTGATAGGCATGGGTTGGCTGAAAATATTGCACGAGCGAACGCTGACTCAACCCGCCGAGGATGGTGAAATAATACATCTCATACCCCGGCAGAACGCAGCAGGGGTGATAGCCATTGTCGAGACAAATGGTTGAGCCATCCACGATATGATAGGCATCCCCTGGCTTATTGTCCTCGCGCTGTAGCATCTGCACGCCCGAGCCCCAATTGGGTTTGAAGCGGAAATTATAGGTTTCATCATGACGTGTCTCTGTGGGCAGACGGTCCGTGTCATGCTTATGGCTTGGAAAGCCCGACCATCCGCCGGCACCGACCGTGAACAGCTCACTGACCAGCAGGCGGCCCACTTTTCCATGCTGCTTTTGACCAAGTATATGTTTGATTTTGCGATGGGTTTTTGTGTCATCCGAGCCATATTGCACCAGGTCAATCTCATCGGCGCGCACCGCAAAAGGATCCAGGACCTCATCATATTTCGCGCCAGCAATGAACACCTCTGCGGTCTCCGACTGACACACCATCTCCACTTTTGCCCCTGACGGCACATAAACGCCCTCAGGCTCGCCGCCCCACACATCTTCAACACGCCCGCCCAATCCGGCGGTTTTGAACCCTTCGACATCGACATCAATGGTGCCCGTGGCCGGAACAATGCAGGTCTCATAGCCCGGCACCTGATAAGCAAAGGCCTGACCCTTGGTCAGTTTCACGATGTTGAAATAATTCAGCGGAACCGTGGTATCATCCACATCCACAATGGGGGAATTTTTATTGTCATAAGGGGCTATATGCATGGTTTAATCTTTCACCTCTGTGGGACCGGCGTGCGCGGCCAAAAATGTTTCTAAATCGGCCGGAAAGGGCATGGCCGGCGCGCAGCCAGGCTTGCCCACAACGATAGCCGCACAGGCAGAGCCGCGCAGAACCGCATCTTTAAGCGGCAAGCCCTGCGCCAGAGAGGCCAGAAAACCCGCCATAAAACTATCCCCTGCCCCTGTCGGTTTCAACGCAGTGACCGGGTAAATACCCGTGCGCAATTCTTGATCCCCCGCAAAGGTAATCGCGCCTTTCTCACCCATTTTGTAGATCACAATCTTCGCAGTGCTCTGCGCCAGAGCGCGCGCCTTGGCCAGACCTTTGTCAAGTCCACCGGCCATGAAGCCAAATTCTTCGTCATTGCCCACAATCACGTCCGACAGCGCACCGGCACGAGACAAGACCTCTTCGGCCACCTGCGGCGATGGCCAGCTGTAGGGGCGATAATCCACATCAAAGATGATCGGCAGCCCGGCCGCGCGGGCCAGATCGAAGGCGTGGAAGGCCGCAGAACGGCTTGGCTCGGCCGCAAACACCGTTCCCGCTGTCACAAGAGCGCCGAAATCACCATAATTGACGGCCTCGGCGTCGGCTGCAGTAAACTGAAAATCAGCCGCGCCATTGCGATAGATCACGCTTTGATGCTCTTTGACGCGCGTTTCATAGACGGCCAGGGAGTTGCGAAACTCGCCACCAACCGCTTTGACATGGCTGCAATCCACGCCATAATTTTTCAGCTGATTGACACAGTAGCGCCCAACGCTGTCATCGCTGACAGAGGTCACCAAAGCCGACTTGCCGCCAAGTTTTACAAGCCCCGCCGCAATATTGGCCGAGGACCCTCCCAAACCGGCGGTGAAGACCTCCGCCTCCTCCGTCTTCGTTCCGGGGGGATCTGGAAAGAAATCCATTCCCGCGCGACCAATGACAACAAAATTATTCTGAGCGATACCCGCCAAGAGGTTTTGCATAGCTACACCCCGCGCCGCTGTTTCTTGCGGCCGCTTTCCCAATCTTCATGGGCGTCGCGGACGGAAGAATGGGCGCTGACCTGGGGCGTGCCGACTTCCCACCAGCTGTGCCCTTCGGTCGTCCAGCCTTCATAGGCATCCACATCCATGACGATCACGCTGGTTTTATCTGCCGCCTTGGCCCGCTTAAACGCCTCTGCCAATTCAGCAGGGTTGGCCACCCGCTCCGCAATCGCGCCCATGGCCGCCGCATGGGCGGTGAAATCAACGGCAAAGGGGGCGTCGATCGTTGGGCAATCGGCGATGAGATTGTTAAAGCTCTCATTTCCGGTGTTATTTTGCAGCTTGTTGATCACCGCAAACCCGCCATTGTCGAGCACCAAAACAATCAATTTCTTGCCCGTCAGCACGGATGAGTAAATGTCTGAATTCATCAACATATAGCTGCCATCACCGGTAAAGACGATGGTGTCTTGCGCAGGTTCAAGCTCACTTTGCGCGATGCGTGCCCCCCAGCCACCTGCGATTTCATAACCCATACAGCTGAATCCAAATTCCACATCCACAGTGCCAATATCCAAGGTCCGCCAATTCGCCGTCACCTCCGCGGGCAAACCGCCTGCCGCGGCAACAACCCGGTCACGCGGATCGCAGAGCGCGTTGACCACACCAATCGCCTGGGCGTAGGAGTTGGGCCGATTGCCCGGCTTCACATTCTGCGCCACATAGGCGTCCCATTTGCGGCGCTCGGCTTGCGCTTCGTCCAACCAAGCGCCGGGGGCGCGATAGCCCCCCATTTGCTCGGTGAGCGCCCGAAGTCCCAGCTTGGCGTCGCCCACCAACGGCAGGGCGCGATGCTTGCCCGCATCATGGCGCGCGGTGTTGAGCGAGATAAATTGCGCATCTTGCGCAAAGGCCGTCCATGATCCTGTGGTGAAATCTTGCAAACGGCTGCCGACCGATAGGATGACATCCGCCCGTTCTGCCAGCCAATTGCCGCTGTCAGATCCCGTCACCCCGACCGGCCCCATGTTCAGGGGATGATCGGCCAAGAGATTGGCGCGGCCCGCAATGGTCTCAATCACAGGGATGCCGCAAGCTTCTGCAAATTGGGTCAGCTCGGCCACGGCCTTGGCATATTGCACCCCGCCACCGGCAATGATCGCTGGGCGTTTGGCAGCTTTCAAGGCAGCTATCGCATCCTCAAGCTCGCGCGCATCTGGCATTTGCTGACGAATGCGGTGCACTTTGGGTTCAAAGAAAGACAGAGGGTAATCATAGGTCCAACCCTGCACATCCTGTGGCAGAGCGATAAACGCCGGGCCGCAATCGGCCGGATCAAGCAAAGTCGCCAAAGCCGCCGGCAGGGTTTGGATCACCTGCGCCGGATGGGTGATCCGGTCCCAATAGCGACAAACCGCTTGAAAACTATCATTGAGCCCAAGCGCCGGATTGCCAAAATGCTCCAGCTGTTGCAGCACTGGATCGGGCAGTCGGGTCAAAAACGTATCTCCGCAAAGCATCAGCATCGGCAGGCGGTTGGCATGGCACAAGGCCGCTGCGGTCAATAGATTGGCCGTGCCGGGCCCTGCTGAGGCCGTACAAAACATGAATTTTTGCCGCAGGTGATATTTGGCGTAGGCCGCCGCCGCGAACCCCATGCCTTGCTCATTTTGTCCGCGATACAGCGGCAGCACATCGCGGTGGTCGTATAGGGCCTCGCCCAAACAAGGCACATTGCCATGGCCAAAAATGCCAAAACCCCCGCCACATACGCGGGTTTTCTCTCCGTCAATGTCAACATACTGCGCCGCCAAATAGCGAATGATGGCCTGTGCGGTGGTCAGGCGAATGGTTTTATCTGCTGTGTCCACAGAAAATACTCCGATTTAAATGCAAAGACCCTGCCCCATCTTGGCAAGCCGTTCGGGGGTTAGGATACTATTTTTGCAACCGGTTGCAAGAGTGGAAGTCGCCCCTATTGCCCCGCGCGATACCAGGCCGTCAAAAGCGCGCGATCCTCTTGTGGAATATCCGTGATATTGGCGGGCGGCATGGCGTGGCTCACCCCCGCTTGCAAATAGATCGCGCGGGCATTGCGCGCCACATCCGCGCGGGTTTCGAGCAAGACACCTTTCGGTGCCCAGCGCAGCCCATCCCAAGCCGGCGCGCGCGCATGGCACATGGCGCAGCGGCCCTGCACAATTTCATGCGCCTGCTCAAAACCCTCTGCCTGAGCAAATCGCATCTCGTAACGGGTCAAAGGCACGGCTTCGGCCTGCTCCACATCTCCGTCAAAACCGGGTGCCGAGGACAGCCAGGCAATGGCAATAAACAAGATCACAGTGACCGCCCACGTCCAATTCGGCCGGCCCTTACGCGCATGCATGGAATTGAAGTAATGGCGAATCGTCACGCCGATCAGAAAAACCAAACAGGCTATGATCCAAGCATTGGGCGTGCCAAAGGACAAAGGATAATGGTTCGACAGCATCAAAAAGATCACGGGCAAGGTGAGATAATTATTATGGGTCGAGCGCAATTTGGCAATTTTGCCATATTTGGCCGCCGGCTCCCGCCCCGCTTTCAAATCCGCCACCACGATTCTCTGATTGGGCATGATGATCATCGCCACATTGGCCGTCATGATCGTGGCCGTAAAAGCTCCCAGATGCAAAAGCGCCGCGCGGCCGGTGAAAATTTGATTATAGCCCCAAGACATCGCCACCAAGACCGCAAAGAGCAAGAGCATCAGGAGCGTTGGGCGCTCTCCCAAAGGCGATTTGCACAGCACGTCATAGATCACCCAGCCAATCGCCAGAGATCCCGCTGAAATGGCAATCGCTTGCCATGTGGTAAGATCTATCTTCGCCGGATCAATCAAATAGAGCTCCGAGCCAGCCCAATAGACCACCATCAACATGGCAACGCCGGACAGCCAGGTCATGTAGCTCTCCCATTTGAACCAGGTCAGATGCTCTGGCATGGCCTCCGGAGCAATGAGGTATTTCTGGATGTGATAAAATCCCCCCCCATGCACCTGCCACTCCTCACCATCGGCGGGCCCGTCAATGTTGCGGTTCAACCCCAAATCCAGCGCGATAAAATAAAACGATGAGCCAATCCAAGCCATGGCGGTGATGACATGGAGCCAACGCACGGCAAAGCTGATCCAGTCCCAAAATATTGCAGCATCATACATGATCTGATCCCTTAGCTACCTCTGTAGGTGGAAAACCCATGGGCGGACAACAGCAAGGGCACATGGTAATGATCATCTTGCGACATGCCAAACCGAATGGGCACCACATCTAAGAACAATGGCGCCTGTGCCGCCTGTCCTGTGCTGCGCAGATAGTCGCCCGCGTGAAACACCAGCTCGTACTGCCCGAGGGCAAAATCCTCTTTCGACAGGATTGGGCTGTCGGTGCGCCCGTCGGCATTGGTCACCGCTTCCCCCAGTTTGATCGCCTGGCCGTTGTCGTAGCGAAACAGTTCGATGTGGATCCCAGCAGCCGGGCAACCTTTGGCCGTGTCTAAAACATGTGTGGTCAAAAACCCATTCATGATCTATTCCTTTTTTGCTTCCCTAATCTCTGCGCAAAAAATAAGCAAAGGGAAAGCCCAAGATGGAGAAAATTATGAAACGTTACCCACGCGATATGTCCGGATATGGCCCAACCCCTCCCGCAGCGCAGTGGCCCGGAGGCGCCAAAATTGCGGTTCAACTGGTGCTGAACTATGAAGAGGGCGGCGAAAACAACATATTGCATGGGGATGCGGCCTCTGAAGCCTTTCTGTCCGAGATCGTCGGCGCCGCCGCCTGGCCTGGCCAGCGCCATTGGAACATGGAAAGCATCTATGAATACGGCGCGCGCGCAGGATTTTGGCGGCTGCATCGCATGCTCAAAGATCTGCCCATCACCGTTTATGGCGTGGCCACCGCCTTGGCCCACGCGCCAGAGCAACTGGCAGCGATGAAATCTGCCGGATGGGAGATTGCCAGCCATGGGCTCAAATGGATCGAATATAAAGATGCCAGCCCCGAAGATGAGGCCGCAGATATGGCGGAGGCCATCCGTCTGCACACAGAGGTCGTGGGCACACCACCGCGCGGCTGGTACACGGGGCGGTGCTCGGAAAACACAGTCCGCTTGGCCGCAGAAACCGAGCAATTTGCCTATGTCGCCGACAGCTATGCTGATGATCTGCCCTATTGGATGGAATTTGAGGCGCGCGATCAGTTGATTGTGCCCTATACGCTCGACGCCAATGACATGCGCTTTGCAACCCCGCAGGGCTTTAACGCGGGCGATCAATTTTTCAGCTACCTCAAGGATAGTTTCGACACGCTCTACGCGGAAGGCGGGCGCATGATGTCCATCGGCCTGCACTGCCGCCTTATCGGCCGGCCAGGCCGCGCCGCCGCGCTGCAGCGTTTCATTGAATATGCACAGGGCCATGAGGGCGTCTGGTTCGCCACCCGCGAGGCAATCGCTGATCATTGGACCCAAACCCACCCCCATCAGCGCCAAAATCGCCCCAGTGGCCTGTCCCGAGAGGCGTTCACAGCCGCCTATGGCGGAATATTTGAGCATTCCGCCTGGGTCGCAGAGCGCGCGCACCGGCTGGAACTTGGCCCCATGCACGACACTGCGACCGGATTACACAACGCCCTATGCCGTGCCTTCCGCTCGGCCAGCCCAGAGCTGCGCTTGGGCGTACTCACCGCGCATCCAGATTTGGCTGGAAAACTGGCGGCCGCAAAGCGCCTAACGGCGGAAAGCACCGCAGAGCAGGCCAGCGCCGGGCTTGACGCGCTGACCGACGACGAACGCACGCGCTTCACAGCGCTCAACGACGCCTATGTCCAAAAATACGGATTTCCCTTTATCATCGCAGTACGAGATCACAGCAAAGCCAGCATCCTTGCCGCCTTTGAAAGACGCATCACCCATGATCGTGAGACCGAATTTGCCGAAGCCTGCCGCCAAGTGGAACGCATCGCAGAATTCCGCCTTCGCGATCTTCTGCCGCGTTGAAGCCTCAAGAAGATCCCTGCATAACCCAGCCGCAAGGTAAAAAAGCACTTTGCCCAGTGGCAACACCAGGCTGAAATGGCCTTATTCAGAGGTCTTTCAAATTTTGACCTGCCTTGCGCAGGTCAGAGGGCTACAGGCCCAGCGGCATATGCCGGTTGACGTCTTTATAAAGCAAATAGCGAAACGGTCCCGGACCGCCCGCATAGCAGGCTTGCGGGCAAAAGGCGCGTAGCCACATGAAATCGCCGGCCTCCACTTCGACCCAATCTTGGTTGAGCTTATACACAGCCTTGCCCTCGAGCACATAAAGCCCATGCTCCATAACATGGGTCTCTTCAAAGGGGATCACACCGCCCGGTTGAAACGTCACGATATTGACATGCATGTCATGGCGCAGATCGTCGGGTTCCACAAAGCGCGTGGTGCCCCATGCCCCATCGGTATCTGGCATCAAATGCAGCTCATGATCGGCCTCATGGGTGACAAAGGCCTCAGGTCTCGCGATCCCCTCAACCGGCACATAGAGTTTACGGATCCAATGAAACCGCAGGCACTCCTCAGGTGCCTCCAGCTGCCATTGCAATCCGCTGGGAATATAGGCGTAGCTGCCCGCCCGCAAAGCATGCGCCTGCCCGTCCAGATGCAGCACGCCCGCACCTTGGGTGACAAAAAGCACCGATTGCGCCCGGGCGTCTGCATCCGGCTTACGGCTGCCACCACCGGGGGAGACTTCCATGATATATTGCGAAAACGTCTCAGCAAAACCGCTCAAGGGCCGTGCGAGAACCCAGGCGCGTGTTTTGTCCCAATGGGGCAGAAAGCTGGTGACGATATCGCGCATCGTGCCCTTGGGGATGACCGCATAGGCCTCGGTAAAGACCGCGCGTTGAGTCATAACCTCCTTCTGGCCCGGCAGGCCGCCAGTTGGGAAATAATATTTTTGCGTGTCGCCCATGGGATATCCTTTCAAGACAGATCAATTCCTAACGCCAAATTGCGCAAAGAAAAAGCCCTACTGATGCGCGCCACCGCTCAAACACAGGTCCAGAAATTACAAAGACGGTCTTGGTCGGAAAACACCTGTAGTTTGTCCGATTTCAACCTGAATTCACGCGGTGGATTGGCCACAGTTGCAGCAAGGAGTCAGATCTATGCGCTATTCAGCCCTACGAGTGATTAAAGAAGCTCTCACTGGCCACAAAGGCTGGACGCCCGCTTGGCGGGACGTGGCGCCGCAAGCGCATTATGATTACATCGTCATCGGTGGCGGCGGGCATGGTTTGGCGACCGCCTATTACCTGGCGCGCAACCATGGGGCCAAGAGGGTGGCGGTCTTGGAGAAAGGATGGATTGGCGGCGGGAATGTCGGGCGAAACACCACGATCATCCGTTCCAACTATCTCCTGGACGGCAATGAGCCGTTTTACGAGCATTCGCTCAAGCTCTGGGAGGGGCTGGAGCAGGATCTGAATTACAACGCGATGGTCAGCCAGCGCGGCATTCTCAATCTCATCCACTCTGACGCACAGCGCGACGCCTTCACGCGGCGCGGCAATGCGATGATTCTCAACGGGGCAGATGCGGATTTACTCTCCACAAAAACCATCCAAAAACGCTACCCTTTCCTCAATGTGGACAACGCCCGCTTCCCCATCAAAGGCGGTCTGGCCCAGCATCGCGGAGGCACCGTGCGCCATGATGCAGTGGCCTGGGGCTATGCCCGCGCGGCCGATCAATTGGGGGTGGATATCATCCAAAACTGCGAAGTCACCGGCTTTCGCATTGAAGGCGGTGCCTGCCTTGGCGTGGACACCAGCCGCGGCTATATCGCGGGCGGCAAAATTGCCGCCTGTGTCGCCGGATCCTCGGGCCGTTTGATGTCAAAGGCCGGTATGCGCCTGCCCATCGAAAGCCATGTGCTGCAAGCCTTTGTCTCCGAGGGGCTGAAACCAGTGCTTCCCGGGGTCATCACCTTTGGGGCGGGACATTTTTATTGCAGCCAATCGGCCAAGGGCGGATTGGTATTTGG
>OCOX01000112.1_pt1 | contig 10545 bp, 10 predicted proteins | sample 1534681 | NCBI WGS metagenome assembly OCOX01 (sample SAMEA3275498, study PRJEB22092) | marine metagenome | biome: ENVO:01000023; feature: ENVO:00002042; material: ENVO:00002010 | collected 2014-06-20T12:20:00+00 | depth 1 m
TTCATCACTCGCTAATCCAATCGTTCCGGCCCCGCCCACGTCTGTTACCTGGCTCAATGCTCCAGGTGAACCCCTTTGCCATGGCTTCCGCGACTTGCGCGCTAAATTAGCGCGCTTGGCACCCCAGAAATATCACAACAAAAGGCCAAGATTCTTCGCCCCACGGCGCAACCACCCCTGCTGCTGATATTTGTCGGCGCGCGTGAAGGCATGGGCTGGCAGTCGGTGGATTTTCCCCTTTAAGGCCCGCACCAGCGCCACATCTTCCATCAGCGGCTGATCTGGATAGCCTCCCGACCGGTCATAATCACTCCGGCGCAGGACGAGCCCCTGATCCCCGTAAGGAAGACCGAAAAGGTCACTGCGCAAATTCGCCCAAGCTGCCACCCATCGGGCCGCAAAACCTCTGGCACGGAAGGCCAGTGAAAAACACAAAGGGCCTTGCTGCATAGCGGCTTTTACCTGCGCGGCCCAGCCCTCCTGCAAGATCGTATCCGCATGCAAGACCATCACCCATGCGCCGCGCGTGGCCGCCACCCCGCGGCGCAATTGCCCGCCGCGCGAGGCGGCACCGGTCACAATCTCCGCGCCCCAGGCCAAGGCGATAGCACCGCTGGCATCTGTCGATCCACCATCGGAGACAACCACCTCACAGATCAATCCAGCATCCAATCCCTCCATCAACGACAAAAGGGTCGCCGGCAGGCTGTTGGCAGAATTAAGCGTTGGGATAACAACGGAAATCGGTGCAGACATGAGACCTCTGGCTTTGCGGTCAAAACAGCTTATATGGAAAGCACAGACAAAGGAATACCCATGGCCCAGCCCGAACAGCCCCGCAGCATTCTTCAAGTCACCGGTGCTGACCGGACCTTCTTTTTGCAAAATCTTGTGACCAATGACGTCTCCGCACCCGGATTGCATTACACCGCGTTGTTGACACCACAGGGCAAATATCTTGCAGATTTCTTCGTGTTGCAGCGGCCAGATGATCTGCTCATCGACGTGGCCACAGAGATTTGCTCCGGCCTTAACATGCGCCTCAATATGTACCGCCTGCGCGCAGATGTTCAAATTGCCGAAGTGAATATCGACCTATGCTGCGGATTGGGCACCCTCCCGCCGGATGGATTTGCCGATCCGCGTGATCCCAATTTGGGCTGGCGCGCCTACGGGCGGCAAGAGGCAGGTGTCATCGATTGGCCAGCCTTGCGCGTGGCGCATATCATTCCTGAAACCGGAATAGAGCTAACTCCAGACCGCTTTATCCTAGAAATGGATTTCGAGCGTCTCAACGGGGTGGATTTCAAAAAAGGCTGCTATGTCGGACAAGAAATCGTTGCGCGCATGAAACATAAAACCGAGCTCCGCAAAGGCCTGCGGCAAGTGAAGATCTCAGGATCAGCACCGATTGGCACTGCCATTCTTGCCAATGAAAAACCCGCCGGCGTGTTATATACACAGCAGGGCGGGCTTGCATTGGCCTACCTGCGCTTTGATCGCATCGCCCCTGAGATGGTAGCGGGCTCTGCGATCATCACCCCTTAGGCCCGTTCTGTGTATTCCATCGAAATCGTGTCTACGATGATCAACTCATCCTGCCCCACGAAGGGCGGCACCATAACTTTCAATCCATTGTCTAAAACAGCAGGCTTAAAGGAATTGGCCGCAGTTTGACCTTTGACCACAGGCTCTGTCTCAACGATTTTGCACGTCACCTTTTGCGGCAGTGTGGCATGAAGCGCTTCGGCCTCATGATATTCAATCTGGACGGTCATCCCGTCTTGTAAAAACGGACGGCGATCACCAAGCAGCTCCGCCGGCAGCTCGATTTGGTCATAGGTTTCCATATCCATGAACACCAACATGCCGTCATTTTCGTACAAAAACTGCTGATCCTTTTGCTCCAAACGTACCTTTTCCACTTTGTCAGCGGAGCGGAATCGCTCGTTTAATTTCGATCCATTGCGCAGATTGCGCATCTCAACCTGAGCAAAAGCCCCGCCTTTTCCGGGCTTTACGTGGTCGACCTTCACCGCGCTCCAGAGGCCGCCATTGTGCTCAAGCACATTGCCGATTCGTATTTCATTTCCGTTAATCTTTGGCATGTATTAAGACCTTGGGTAAAAGGTTGAATTTGATTTAACACCGCCTATATCGAAGCGAGGATGCGGTTTCAAGCCACGACTGAGGCCGCGGTTGGAAGCTAAGCTATGCGTTTTGTGCATGGCAGACATTCCGAAAGAGACCACCCGAATCGTTTTCGATGCTGCATAAGGAACGCAGATCGAAAAGTTCAAGAGTAAGAATTAAAAGGACACGAGATGAAAGATTTCGTCGACGGAAACGCCTTTAACAACGAACAGGGCAACCGTGCCCGCAAACTCTTTGCTGCCGTTGTCTTGGCTGCATTAGATGACGCGATTGCGGACGATAAGAAATATGGCAACGGACCTGAGCAGATTGCACGTTGGGCCCGCTCTCGCGATGGGCGCGAAGTGCTCTCCTGCGCCGGCATTGATCCCAACGAACGTGTGGTCTCTGGCCTCATGGATTTCGTCGGAAAAGGCATCCGCACCTCCGTGGCTCTGAGCCGCGAAGAGAGCGAGCGCCGCCAGCAGGCAGAAGCTGCATAAAACCACTTAAGGGTTTTGACCGCCAACGCGCCCACAGGGGCGCGTTTTGCGTTTCGGCGATCATAGTGCCGAAAAAGGCAAAAAATGCCGCATTTAAATGGCCCATGCTCAAACCGCTGCCTATGCTTAGAGCATGTTAGAACCGCCAAAGCAGTATCCATTTTGGCCGAACATGCTCAGGCCCCAGGGAGAGCCGTATGACCAAAGCGATTATGATACAGGGCGCCGGATCTAATGTCGGAAAATCCATCTTAGTGGCAGGGATCTGCCGCGCCTTGGTCAAGCGCGGCCATCACCCGGCGCCGTTCAAGCCGCAAAATATGTCCAACAATGCCGCTGTCACCGTTGACGGTGGCGAGATTGGCCGCGCGCAGGCGCTGCAAGCCCTTGCCTGCGGACGGCCCGCCATCGTCGATATGAACCCGGTGCTGTTAAAACCCGAGTCCGAGATTGGGGCGCAGGTGGTGGTTCAAGGCCAAAGGCTCACCACTGTTAAAGCCCGAGACTATGCAGCACTCAAACCCACTTTAATGCCACGGGTGCTCGATTCCTTTCACCGCCTGGCCAAAAGCGCAGATTTTGTCGTCATAGAGGGGGCCGGAAGCCCGGCTGAAATCAACCTGCGCTCCGGGGATATTGCCAATATGGGTTTCGCAGAGGCCGCCGATGTTCCAGTGATCTTGATTGGTGACATTGACCGTGGTGGGGTGATTGCACAAATGGTCGGAACCCATGCGGTTCTGCCGACCCAAGATCGCAACAGGATCACGGGTTTTGCAATCAATAAGTTTCGAGGGGATGTGTCACTCTTTGATGAGGGCATGACCGCCATTGCCGAGCATACCGGATGGGCGTCACTCGGCGTATTGCCATGGTTTGCCGAGGCCTGGAAACTGCCGGCCGAAGATGTGATGGATATTGCAACACGGGCCGGTGGCGCCATCAAAATCGCTGTGCCGCGTTTGGCGCGTATCTCCAATTTCGATGATCTCGACCCATTGGTTGCCGAGCCCAATGTGACCGTCGAAATCATTGAACAGGGTCAGCCATTGCCGGGTGACGCATCACTCGTGATCCTGCCCGGCAGCAAATCCACCATCAGTGATCTGGAAAGCTTCCGTGCCAATGGCTGGGATATTGATCTGCAGGCGCATCACCGTCGCGGCGGTCAAATCATCGGCATTTGTGGCGGTTATCAAATGCTGGGGCGCAAAGTACATGACCCAGACGGAATAGAAGGCGCGCCGCGCTCCATCGATGGGTTGGGCTATTTGAATATTGAAACCACAATGAGTCCCAAGAAAAACCTATCCTTGACCGAAGCGCATAGCGCCGAAACCAACACACCCGTGCGCGGCTATGAGATTCACCTCGGCCAGAGCAGCGGCGCGGATTGCCAAAACCCATGGCTCAAGCTCGCAGATCGGCATGAGGGAGCGATTTCCGCTGATGGTCAGGTGCGCGGCTGTTATTTGCACGGTCTTTTTGCCTCTGATGGCTTTCGAGCAGAGGTCCTGGCCATGCTCGGCACGCAATCGCAGCTCGCGTCCTATGATGCGGCTGTGCAGGACACTTTGGATCAACTTGCCGCCTTTATAGAGCAGCATCTCAATGTCGATGCTTTGATCGCTTTAGCAAGACCCATCGCGCCTTAGGCGCCGCAGCGCGTGACGCGGTTTAAGCCAATGTCAGGGATCACGATCATCAATCATAGTTCGAACAGCGCTCGACACTTCGTCGCGCATCGGACCGGCCAGGGCGCGGCGGAGGTTGGCAATGACCTCCAAATATTCGGGGTCATGTGACAGCGGCGCAGCGGGTTTGGGCGGCTCTTGCTCCGCTTGATCCGCGCTGGCACCATCAGCGCGTGTCAGCACCATAGGCTCCAAGGACGGCGTCACCACCCGCTGGCTGGCTTGCAAGACCAAAGGGGCGACCACCCCAGAGCCCTCATCCGGGACAGCGGCATCCGAAATTAACCTGCGCACGGACAGAACCAAAGCGTCTGGCATAGGATAGTCGTCCTTACGGGTCACAGCACCTCCTGTTCACCAGGGCTTGCCCATAACAGGCGCAGCAGCCCGGTTCAATTTCCCGCCAGGCCTTGCAGCACGCGATCCAACGCCGCGCCCTGCTTGCTTTTGGCTCGCGGTGCCGATTTTACCAGATTGTAATATTCCGCCGGGTCATAGGTTTTCACCCCGAGATCAAGCTCTGTTGCCGTTAATTTTCCCATTGCGGCGAGCAGACTATAACTCGCGATCTGCTCATCTATTCGTGTTGAAATGCGGCTCACGCGCGCATCCAGCAGCTCTTGCTCAGCATTTAGCACGTCCAAAGTTGTCCGTGCTCCTAAAGAGGCTTCTTCGCGCACACCGCGAAAGGCCACGCTGGCCGCCTCAATTTGCCGATCCGTCGCCGTGCCCTTGGCCCGCGCCACCTCTAGCACAACAAAGGCGTTGCGCACTTCCTGCTCAACCTCAAGCCCCGCAACATGCAGCCCTGCCCGCTTTGCGTCTCGTTGTGCCATCGCGGCACGGCTGGCCGAGGCAATGGCGCCACCGCTGTAAATTGGTCCGCTGACAGTCAAACTCAGGTTGCGTGTCAAAGAGCTGTCGAGATCCACGTTAGAGAGCCCTGCACCCGCTTCAAACTTTGGACGATAAGCCTGCTGCGCGACCTTTAACGCAAGCTCAGCCGCCGCCACCTCATATTGTACGCGTTTGAGGTTCGGGTGATGGGCCCGGGCGGTGGCAATGGCCGCAGACGCGTCTTTTGGCAATTTGGGCAGGCTAGAAGGGGTTACAAGATCACCAGGCTTGCGGCCCACAACCGCATGATATTCCGATGCAGCCTTCGCCAAATCGCCTTGTGCCCCCGCAAGCGCCGCGCGCGCACTTGCCAAACGCGCCTCCGCCAATGCCACATCGGTTCGCGTGACCTCGCCCACTTCGAACCGATCTTGAGCGGCGCGCAATTCTTGTTCAATCAATTCCACATTGGCCGATCGCAGTGACACAAATTCGACCGACCGACGGTAATTCATATGCGCCGTCACAGCACGCAAAAGCACATTTTGCTCAATCGACACCAATGATTCCCGGGTCGCCAAAACAGTTTTTTCCAGCGCGTCGGTCTGCAAATCAGAACTGCCAAAATCATAGAGCAGCCATTTGGCGTTCAGACTTGTGGTCACACTGTCGCTATTGGCCACGTCATTGTAACTGTGAGAAAATTTTGAGCTCCAGCTGATGACCGGACGCAAAGCGGCCACAGCGCCAGCAACTTTTTCATCCGCAGCGCGTAACAAGGCGCGATTTTGCACCAATAGACCGCTGTTTTGATAGGCATTGCGCAGGCTGTCCCGCAGGCTTTCGGCCGCAGTCAAGTTGGGTGTCGCCAAAATCAAAATGGCCGCACAGCTGAATTCAGTGAATTTTCGTCCAAACATTTGTGCCCCCCTAGGCAAAAGAATCATTTCAATTTCTAAAGCGCAAAACTCCGCTCTGTCACAAATCCATTCAAGACGGGCGCAAAGGCATTACAAGCAAAACGCCACGACATCTGGCCGTCGGTCTTATATCCCACTCGAACCACACCCTGGCCTTTTTGGCTAAAGACCGCAACAATGCGGCCCCCTTCAGCCAGTTGCGCGATCAGGGGTGCTGGTATGTGCTCGACCGCCCCTTGTACGACAATCACGTCAAAAGGAGCGTGTTGCGCAGCGCCTTCGGTCAAAATACCCTGCACGACCGCGACATTCAGACAGCCCTCAGTGGCCAAATTCGTCTCCGCCTCAGCGGCCATAGCTTCATTTTCTTCAATAGCAACAACAGCTTCCGAGAACTTTCCAATCACAGCAGAGGAATAGCCAAGACCGCAACCGAGATCCAAAACCAACTCATTGCCTTGAATATCCACAGCATCAAGCATTTTGGCAAAGGTGCGCGGCTCAAGGATCATGCGGCCATGGCCCAAATCCAAAATCGCATCCGCATAGGCTGTTTCGCGTAGGGTATCGGGCACGAAGACCTCGCGCCGCACTTGAAGCATGGCGTCAATAATGGGAAATTTCGTCACATCCGCCGGTCTAATCTGCGTATCAACCATCGTTGTCCGGCGAGTCAAAAAGTCAGTCATGTCAGGTATTCCTGTCGTCAAAGAGTCTCGCAGTTATCCCACATGCGCCATTGCCCTGCAACGACAAGAACAACCATTGGACAAAATCTCGCGTGGATTTTTCGATAATAATAAGAATGTCTTTTCGACAGGTAAATGGCGCACGTCCGGCACGATCGATTTTAGATGTGATCGGGTGATGAAATGGTGGGTCGTGAGAGGCTCGAACTCCCGACATCTTCGGTGTAAACGAAGCGCTCTACCAACTGAGCTAACGACCCGGTAGCCGCGATATAGATCGGGCAAGCCTGGGGGGCAAGCGGTTTTTTCAGTTTTTTATAACTCGTCATGGTGGCCGGCTTTGACCCGGTAAACCACCCCCTGCCCGCTCGGCAAATCCTCCAAGCGATCCAGCCCCCAACCAAGTGCGCATAGGCGCAAACACAGCGACGTCATCCCATGGGTGACCAAAACCGCCGGCCCGGTAAGCTGGGCCAAGAATGCAGCGCAGCGGTCGTAAAGCCGCGCAGTGCCTTCCCCACCAGGGGCCCAGTCATAAAACTGCGTTTGCCCGAGGTCATGAAGGCTGCACTTTCGTTCGGCTGCAATCTCAGCGCGGGTGGTTCCGGCCCAAGCCCCCATGCCGATTTCCATCAACTCCGTTGAGGTTTCGATCTCTGCCGCAAGACCCGCCAGAGCAATTTGCGCCGTCATATGCGCGCGCCCCTGCGGGCTGCTGATAAAACGAAAACCCGTCAAATCATAGGGCTGCAAAATTTCATTCTGCCGCTGGGCCTGGCGTAGGCCCTTTTCGGTTAAGGGGCTGTCGAGATGACCCTGCAGGCGACCTTCGGCATTCCATTCCGTTTGCCCATGGCGCAGGACCAGCACTTCAGGACAGGAAGGGATGATCGCCGCGGCACTCATAGGGCGCCCACCGCCGCGCATAATCCGCAGGGAATAGGTGAGGTCCAAGGCGCTCCAGCTCCTCCGCTAAAGCGCCTTCGCAGGTTACTCAATGCGCGGTGAGGCCAGCGGCGCTGCCACGCTCTGCCGCAAGGGCGGCCGCGGCTGCATCCTCTGCCGCCTCATCCCAATCAATCGGCTCGGGCGCAGATATCAAAGCATGTTTCAACACCTCTGACACATGGCTGACGGGAATGATCTCCAACCCATCCGTGACGCTTTTGGGCAAATCACGCAGGTCTTTCTCGTTCTCGGCTGGAATGAGCACGGTTTTGATTCCGCCGCGCAGAGCCGCCAGAAGCTTTTCTTTCAACCCGCCAATCGGCAAGGCATTGCCGCGCAATGTCACCTCGCCGGTCATGGCGATATCTTTGCGCACGGGAATGCCGGTCAACACAGAGACAATCGACGTCACCATCGCCAGACCCGCCGAGGGGCCATCCTTGGGCGTTGCCCCTTCGGGCACGTGCACATGGATATCAATCTTGTCGAACCGGGGTGGCTTGACCCCAATCTCGGGTGAAATGGACCGCACATAGGAGCTGGCCGCATCGATGCTCTCTTTCATCACATCGCCCAAAGTCCCCGTGGTCTTCATCCGGCCCTTGCCCGGCAGGCGCAGCGCTTCGATATGCAGCAGATCGCCGCCCACGCTGGTATAGGCCAGACCCGTCACGACCCCCACCTGGTGATCGTCTTCAGCCAAACCATAGCGATATTTCTTAACACCGAGGTAGTCATCCAGATTTTCGACCGAAATATTGACGCTCTCAACCTCTTTCTTAACGATCTTGGTGACAGCTTTGCGGGCCAATTTGCCGATCTCACGCTCCAAATTCCGCACCCCCGCCTCGCGGGTATAGGTGCGGATCATTTCTTGCAGCGCCTCAGGCTCCAAAAAAAATTCAGAGGCCTTCAGCCCGTGGTTTTTCACCTGCTTCGGGATCAAATGACGATGCGCAATCTCAGCCTTTTCCTCTTCAGTGTAGCCCGCCAAGGGAATGATTTCCATGCGGTCCAGCAAGGGGCCAGGCATGTTATAGCTGTTGGATGTGGTCAGGAACATCACATCAGACAGATCATATTCCACCTCCAGATAATGATCCACGAAGGTCGCGTTCTGCTCTGGGTCCAACACCTCCAACATCGCAGAGGCGGGGTCGCCCCGAAAATCCTGACCCATTTTGTCGATCTCATCCAGCAGGATCAGCGGATTGGTGGTTTTGGCCTTTTTCAACGCCTGAATAATTTTACCGGGCATCGAGCCAATGTAAGTCCGGCGGTGACCGCGAATTTCGCTTTCATCACGCACCCCGCCCAAAGAGATACGAATAAATTCGCGCCCCGTGGCTTTGGCAACTGATTTTCCAAGCGAGGTTTTGCCCACGCCGGGAGGGCCCACCAAACACATGATGGGGCCTTTTAATTTGCGCGAACGCTGTTGCACGGCCAAATATTCAACAATGCGCTCTTTGACCTTCTCCAACCCATAATGATCATCATCCAGGGTCTTCTGTGCCTTGGTAAGATCTTTCTTGACCCGGCTGCGCACACCCCAGGGCAGAGACAGCATCCAATCAAGATAATTGCGCACGACGGTCGCTTCTGCTGACATCGGGGACATATTCTTGAGCTTTTTCAACTCAGCGGCGGCTTTGTCAGAGGCTTCCTTGGACAATTTCGTTTGTGCAATTTTGGCCTCCAGCTCGGCCAATTCGCCTTCGCCTTCTTCCCCCTCGCCCAATTCTTTTTGAATGGCTTTCATTTGCTCATTCAAATAATATTCGCGCTGGGTCTTCTCCATTTGGGTTTTGACCCGCGACTTGATCTTTTTCTCAACTTTCAGCACGGACATTTCGCCCTGCATCAAACCGTAGACTTTCTCCAAACGCTCCGCCACGCAGAGCAGCTCCAAAAGCTCCTGCTTTTGCTCAACCTCAACGCCAAGATGCCCAGAGGCGAGATCGGCCAACTTGCTTGAATTGCGCGTCTCGGCAATGGCCGCCAGCGCCTCCTCGGGTACGTTTTTCTTAACTTTGGCATAGAGCTCAAACTCAGATGAGACCGAACGCACCAAGGCTGCGACCATGTCCTCATCGCCCTGCGTCTCCTCCAAAAGGCTAGCCTCGGCTTCAAAATAAGACTCATTGCCGATGAAGCGATCAATCTGAACGCGAGCGCGGCCTTCGACCAGAACTTTAACCGTGCCATCAGGAAGTTTTAACAGCTGCAAGACATTGGCCAAAACACCGACCCGGAAAATCCCATCTTCAGAAGGGTCATCCTCTGCGGGGTCGCGCTGTGAGGACAGCAAAATTTGCTTGTCTTGCGTCATCACCTGCTCAAGCGCGCGCACAGATTTATCGCGCCCAACAAACAGAGGCACGATCATATGCGGAAACACAACGATGTCGCGCAGCGGCAATACAGGGTAGCTATCGGCTAAATTCAAAGTCATTCTCGTTCCTTAACTGTGGCAGGCATAGAGCGAATCCCAATCAGGCAATTCGCCCGGCCCCAATCTTGCTATATAACTGGGGCGCAACCGCCTCAATTTCAAGACCCCATGTAAACTGCCTGCACAATCTAAGAAGTGCAAGCGATGAGGTATAAATAAGTTTAAATATTGCGCCTTTAGTCGATACAAAATCTCCCATCCTCCAGCGCCCCAGGCATTTCATTTGCAGCCACCGGCGCCGCGCGATAGCATGAGCGCATTTCGAGAGGTGTCACAATGCGATTTGCCCCTAGTCTTGTGCTACTCACTGCCCTGGCCAGCTGTGCCCCCCCGTTGCCCATTGCAGATTACATCGCGGATGCCCGC
>OCOX01000114.1_pt1 | contig 10313 bp, 8 predicted proteins | sample 1534681 | NCBI WGS metagenome assembly OCOX01 (sample SAMEA3275498, study PRJEB22092) | marine metagenome | biome: ENVO:01000023; feature: ENVO:00002042; material: ENVO:00002010 | collected 2014-06-20T12:20:00+00 | depth 1 m
TGCCCATGTCGGGTCAATACCGTGGAACTCAACATGGAATTGTGGGTGAAGATGCTCGATGGAACATTCGTCCCAGGCGATGCTGTTGTTCGTGTGAAAACAGCAATGGATTTGAAGAATCCAGCACTTCGAGACTGGCCTGCACTTCGTATTCAAAACACTGATGAACACCCACACCCGCGTCCTGAGATTGGTTCAAAATACCGGGTATGGCCGCTACTCGACTTCCAAAGTGCTGTTGAAGACCATCTTCAAGGGGTAACCCACATCATCCGTGGAAAAGACCTCATGGATTCTACACGAAAGCAAACCCTACTTTACGCACATTTTGGCTGGGAGTATCCAGAAACGATGTATTGGGGCCGTGTCAAGGTTCACGAATGGGGAGGATTTTCAACATCACAGATGCGGAGAGACATCGAAGCGGGGCTGTTCTCTGGCTGGGACGACTTACGATTACCGACACTAACTGGTCTGAGAAACAGAGGCATCACCGCCGAAGCACTTCGTAACTTCTGGGTTGAATTGGGGGTCACACAAAAGGACATTTCTGTTCCGCTTTCGACACTTTTCTCCCACAATACCAAGAGCATCGATGATGATGCTCCAAGGCTCTCATTTGTTCGAAACCCGAAAGAAATCGTACTGGTCGGTGAACACGCGGATTCCATTGAAGTGGATGTCCACCCGAACCATCCGAAACTCGGCACTCGCAAGTTTGAGTTAGCTGGCAAGACCGTTTGGGCGGAAGAGGAAGACATTGAGAAAGCAGAAATCCGATTGAAAGGCTTTGCCAACATTGAGGTTTCAGGGAATATGGCGACAATAGGATCAATTGAACGAAATGACCGTCGTCCGATCGTCCACTGGTTGAGTACATCCAATGCCATCGATGCCATACTTCTTCTCGCAGAAGACGGTGAAATTGTTCGACTCAAGGGGAAAATGGAAAAACACAACTATCCCAATGGTACGATGTTGCAAATTGAAAGAATCGGCTACGCCAAGGTGGTTGACGCTTCGACGCTCGTCTTCACTCACTCTTGACCGACGGGTAAGAATATAATTCCGGAACGCCACCACCACACTGTGGCGAACATGGTAAAGACGGTAGCAGATTTGGACCTTGACGATGAACACATGACCATCGGCATTGATGACAGCATTGCTGAAGCATCCAGGCGCTTGCTAACAATGACTGGTGGCATACTTGTCGTACTCGATGGAGACTCCAAGACCAAGGGCGTTATCGGACACCGTCAATTCCTCAAGGCACTCTCTGAGAACGTGGACGCAAACAGTTCAAAATGCTCTGAATGGATGGAAATGGATTTCCTCGAAGTTCAACTGAGTGATACGCTCAAAGCGGTCCTTGCTGATGTCCAAAAGCGTGCGCCGCAAGCCGTTGTGGCAGTCGATGAAAACGGTGAATTCGCGGGATACTTCTCACCCAATGATTACCAAGAAGCAAGTGAACTCGTATCATCGCTCAAAAGTTTGAAACTTTGATCAGGCTTCAATCCGAATAACACGCTGGCATCCAACGCATGCAAATCGAAGCGGGCGTTCTTGACTTTCCACTGGATTCGGTGTCGAACATGCTGGACAATTTATCACAGGCGTGGTGATTTTAATCGCTTGTTCAAGAAGTTGACTTCGTTTCCGAGGACTCGTGACGGCAGTGACCCACCAAATGACGACCACAGTAATTGCTGACCCTCCAACAAATACAGATGGATAAGCAAGCCAATGAATAACTCCGACCAAAGGAATGAGAATCAACTCCAGAAGGAGAATTCCTCGGCGACGACTGCGCGAGAATGCGAGGGCAAACATGAAACCAAGGAAAAGAACAAACAATGTCAGTACGGACAAAACACCCGGCGATGTCACAAGTGAATTCGATGGCGTCATTTTGAAAGCAAAGTAATCATCTACAGCGATATCGGAGCCCTCAAGGGTGAGTGTTTCACCCCAAGGCATCCGAAAATGGCGATAGGTGACCGAGTTCGACGACACAACCTTCGGGAATGCAAACGAAGTCATACCGGAAGATTTGCCGACTAAAGAGAGAGATACTTTACCCCATAATGGAGTTGGTTGAGCAGTGATAAAGCCACCAATGAGTTCGATTCGATCTCCTTCATCCGGACCGTCGTCACCGTCAAACAGCATTACAGTTTTGACAATGAGGGTGACTGGATGATTCACCACTTGCGATTCACCGTTCAGTTCGATATCGATGTCCCGGCTAAGGAATTGATTAACACTGCCGCCAAGTAGTTCTTCTACCTCTAAACCCAATCCAACGCTCAGGTAGTAGGAAAGAAGACCTGATGAGCCCGAGGCGCTTAGCAACTGTCGTTCCATTTCCATGACCTCAATTTGTTCGATGTTACGGCTAACGCGTTCATCGTCACCGACACTTCCAGCGTCAAAACTCTTCAATACCGGTGAAAGTGTGGTCACTTCATCGCCGATGTGGTCCATCCCCCAACGCATCCAAAATGCCATTTCCCCACCCACTTCAATTCGGGTGGTCCGGTCCAGTTGTAGAACGCCTTCCGAGTTCTTACCAAGAGAGAATGTTCCTGACACGGAGATAGGGCTTCCATCACCGTTTGTCTTGAGTGGTTCATCCGGAGGATAGTATGTGCCTGTACCGCCGCTGGTGTCGAAGGTTTCGATTTCGAATGTTGTTGAACCGGAAAGTGATTGCCCGCCTGATTCGATGGTGAGGCGCGCCTCCACGCTTACGGTTTCAGTACCACCCTTGGCGCCTTGCCAAGTCCATGTGACTCGAACTGCACCGTCAGCACCGGTCTCAATAGGGTCTCCAGAGAGCTCTGTCCCAGCAACGAAGATTTGCAGTGAATCCGACTTTGATAACAAATCCATCCCCCAGTTTGAATCAATCAAGACTGAAAAGTAAACATCCGAACCTTCAATTTCAGGCTCTAACAACGTAAGGTCGAAGAGTGGTATTTCCGCCTCCACGTGAGAGTCATCATCCTCGGAACCCCAAAGGAACTCAAGTTGGGCATCACCGGTTGGAATCGTAAAAACAAGCGAGCGAGCGGTGAGAGAGAGTTCAATTGCCCCCATATCTGAAACCGAGGTAGCGTCTACTTCAATGTCAAAGGTAAGCGTACCCGTGCCTTGAGCCAACACTGAACTTCCGGGCTCAGTTGATGCACTGAACGTTTGACTACCTATTTTGAGGGAAGCAGTGGCGTTGATTTGAGCGCTGGCCGCATTGGTCAACTCGTACTCAATGGAGACCTTCCATGTGTTTGCTGGAACGGTCCCTGGCCAAACATTGGGGAGAACCCATTTTCCAACAGACTCTTCAGATGTAACAGATCCTGCAATCGTAGCAGAAGAAGACGTGTCAACGGAAAGGTCCTGAGAAAACGGAGACAATGTCCCCGCAGATGCGGAGCCAAGGAGATACAGTTCAACAGCCGCTGTATCGCAGCATACGAGGGTATCTTCAGCAGATACATCGCCGAGATAAGTGTCGCTAAAGGGTGCAGCCATTGATGCCAAAAAAATCAGCACAATCAACAATGGGCGTGCAGACATGACTTCACCAAGTGCAATGGCAGCGCGCATGGCACATAAGAGAAGCGCCTTTCAGTGAACAAACAGCGTCAAAGAGCCTTCTCAAGAAGTGCGCCCAATTCCTTCTCAAACAGAGAAACAACTGCTTCGCCAACCTCGCCTTGCAAATCATCAGGCAACAGGCGTAATCCGAGCCGAGTTGCAGCTCGTGTGGCCTTGAGTTCAGCATAGACGGTTCGTGCCTTCGTGTGGAAATAGTAAGCGACCGCTTCTTTAATTTCGGCCTTCAATTCCGGGTCTTCTTCCACCTTACTTCGAATGTGTGCCTTGAGTTCATCCTTAACCAAGTCACGGAATGCTTCGATGACGAGGTCTTCGGTCGACATTAAATCTTGAACTTGGTCTCGAATACTACCTGTGAGCAATCGTTCAATGGCCATGTACAGTCCAGTTGGTTCTTTGGTTTCAACCCGTCGATGAAGAGAATCAAATTAAAAGACCTGTTTTGAGAAAGTTATCAGCGAGTTTGGAGGCATGAATCTTTGCTTGGCCTGCTTCTTTGGGCCATGACTGTTCTGCCAAGTGAACTTGACTCATGACATCGACATCCGATGCACCCAGCAGCAGTCGATGCCAGACCAGTTCCTCTAAGCGGGGAGTTGAAAGAGATGAATTTTGAAGTGCGGGCAAAAGGAGTTCACTCAATGCGCCTGAACGCGCTTCAGCATCCATTTTCGACCAACCCTTGCGTAGACGAGAAAGCATTCGCTCCGAAAGGTCTGGAATCATCCCCGTAGCAGGTGTCGGCACCTCTGGCAAAGGGACGACTCTGAATGCCCCTTCAGCACGCAAATGGTCCCGTATGGTTGTGTGAATTGGATCAAATGTGGTATCGAGTGCTTCGCGAAGCCAGAGGCCGGTGGAAGCAAATGGACGGATGAGCCGAGTTTTTTGTCCGTTCGGCGACAACGCAGCGGCTATTGCCGCACACTGGGCAACGGTATCCAATGCACCCCTGCGTTCAGACTGATTCGAACCCAAACGAACAGTAACCGAAAGTGGTGTGATGTGGATAAATTCAGTTGGTGGAAGATCCTTAATCGTCCATGTATCTTCAAATGGGTCAATGAAAATGAGAAGGCCATCGAGTGATGATTGAGGTTCTTGTCGCTCATCTCGTGGAATGTGTTGGTGTGGGGGTAAAAACCGCCGTCTGTACGAAACACCAGCATCCAAAAACGCAGATTCGAGTGTTGTCAGTGAGAGCAGACCATGTAGATCTGCAGGCGCATGAATATGTACCATTTCAGCTTCATGGATTTTTTGAACGAGAGATTCAATGTGTGATTGAATATCATGGAACGGAGCAGTCTGAAGCAAGTCGTTCATGGTCGCACCCTTTGAATCGAGATGGTGGCCGTTGATGAAGTCTCACATCAAACGAGAAGAGCGTGAGGAATCACTCGACCATGAGTCGGAGTTCTTCTCGCTTGTATCGCCAATCGGATGGCAAGCGACCTTCGGACTTGTAGTAGTTTGAAAGTCGGCGAATCTTTGCTTCGGTGATTTCAAGAGATCGCTTGTTGTGCAAATCCTTGTGGTTACCGCTGCCGAGGTGGTTGATGATACCGACAGCTTGTCGCATCAAATTCATCAAATCTTCAGGATATGTACCACCGATGTTGTTCTCAGCGAGAACTGCACCGATTCTCTTACCGAGAACAAGCCGAGCGTTAGGAACTGCATGTTGGTCACGTAGAATTGTGCCGATGACTGCGGAGGAATGTCCATCCTTACCGAGGTCGATTACAAGTTGCTTTACCGCCGCAGCATCCGTGTTTGACCACTCTGGTGCTTCGCTGACATAGGGCTTACTGGACCCACTCTTTCCTTTGCGTGATTTGTACATCCGTGCCATAAGGACAACTCCAAGGAAAAAGCCGACTTGTCACCCCTTCTTAACCGCTCCGCTTCAACCCAGCGCTAATCGCATCGTCTTAACGCAGGATTGCGAGGTGAAAGGAGGTCAAATTCACAGTCTTTGATGAGATTTAGCTAAGCGCCCCGGAGTGTTTGGCCATTCCCAAGCGGGTGCATGGGCACGAGCCAGTCCAATCACAGAACCGTTTTGGTAGACCAACACATCACTGCCTGCACGTATTGACTTGTCAAATGATTCGACGAGCGCTCCAAAGATATCGCCCTTCCATGCGACATCTGGGCGAAGGTGGACGGCTGGTAATGAATTGAGTTCATCCAATGTTGGAATTACAGCCTTCGGGAGCGAAAACCCACTCCGGTCTATGGACCAAAGAGCCATCTGGTTTTTATCTCGCTCAAGTCGGTAACGAGGAGGCTTTCCGCGAACCTTCATGCCAGCAAGCCAAGCATCGTTGTTCATTTGCTTGCGAGAAATACTTGCAAAATTATCCAATAAAATTCTCTCAGTCTTTCGTCCTCGGGCGCTAAAGGTATCAACGGCAGAACGAACTGCTTCGGAGAGACGCTCTAATGCATCGTGTGAGCCTGCAGAATCGCCTTGTCGTGTCTCGACAACCTCGACAGAGGGGTGTTCAAAATGGATGCCAGAATGGTTGATGATTCTCTTGTAATCGTGCCGGTCAACCAAGACCCGGAACATACGTTGGATTCTTGCAAGTTCATCACCTGTCCAATCGCCAGTAACTGGAACATCATAATGTCCTGCAGGCCAAACTTCTTCGAGATCACGTGGGACAAGTCCAAGAGGTGAGGTGACCATCACTTCGTGGCATGCACTGGTTCCAATCGCACGTATGAAGCGACCATGGGATTTTGAAAGTCGATATGGTTTTCGAGCGGAACACGGTAGCAATACCAAAATGGTGTCCAAGCCAACAGGAGCGGAGTATTCCGTGGTCATGTATGATTCCCAGTCTGTAATCAATGGGTCAGTTTGAACGGAAGCCGAATGGCATGGGAATTTGAAATCAGCAGCCACATGTGATGAGAGCAGCCCCGGAATGTTCTGGCACAAGAGGTCATGACGGCGCAAATGTTCGACCAGTCTTGGGCTGGTGAGCGATTGGCGGTCCGCAAGAGACCTCATCTGGTCGGAGGCTAATGCGCCACGAACCGATGCAATGGCATTGCTCCAATGCGAGATTTGTTCATCCATGCCAGCAGATTCGCCCATTGAGCCAACAAGATGCCTTGGGCCTTGCTCGGTCAGTAAGACCCCTGCAGCGGCGGCTTGTCGAGACCGAGAGAGGTCAAACAAATCAACGCCGAACCAAACCAGCACAGCCAAATTGTCAGGGCCGCCCAATCCAGGAGTCCACAAGAGGGCACCAGGAAATTGCTGCTTTAGAATGGATATCGCCTCAACCAGCCTGCCGGGCTGTGCAGCAAGCTGAACGGCATCAACGAGCACGACTACATCCGGCTTGAGCTCCGGATCTGTGAGGCTTGCATCGTGGTTGAGCCTCTGCCAAGAAACAGGCAAAACTTGAGCAGTACCCGCAGCCTCTCCAGCATCAGCTTCATCAAGTGAGGGAGGGAGAACGTGACCGATTGAGACACTCCATGAAGGAGAATTGATCGCAAAATCTGGTGGAGACAGTGGCAATCGAGATTCAAAGTGAAGGGTCGCCGGAATCGCATCATCGGTTGAAGAGCGAAATGGAGCAATGTGAGCTGCCACGTCTGGATCGCCATCAAGTAAAACGAGGGCTGGAGTCGACGAAAGTGGACTCTTGCGGTCGCCCAATGCCCACTGACGAGCAAAGCGGTATCGTGCTGTAACGGTTCGACCGAGACCATCCTCCATGGTTGGGCCAAAAGCCATTGCTTCTTCAAGCATTGGACACGAAGAAGGGCCTAAGTTCAAAGAGCATACATCACAGGGACATATATGGACGGCAACATGTCACTGCGTAGGATGAGCACTGGTGTGTTCATGGCATGCTTACTCTGCATCCTTTCATTGGCTCCCGTACCCTTCGTTGCAGCAGAAAACGAAACCGGAAACTCCATCCATGCAGACGGGCGAGTCAACGGCTATTCTTCAAACGGAGTCGATAACCATTCACGTCAGTGGACCATTGAAGAAGGACAATGGACCAGTCTTGTCCTTGAATGCCAGCAATGCACAGCAGATATCGACCTCGCTGGAACGGCGTACCAAACCACGGATGTTCTCACTGTTCAAGCCGCTGCAAGTGGCACGGTTACTCTCAGCATCCATTCACCAGTTGAGGAAAATGTGTACTATTCATTGATTGAATCCATCGATGAATCCTTCCCAACCGTACGCCCGGCTCCATCTGAAACGGTCGAATCTAAGAGCTTAGAGTACTGCTCCAACATTAACGAATGCATTCAGCCCAACAAAGGGCATCTCGACGGTGTGCCGAACGGAGAATATTCTTCCCTTGATTTCACGACAGGTATCCATGAACAAGCCGGTTCGGAGTATGTTGCGTTCAGTGTAGAGGCTGGAGACACACTTGAACTCCAAGCAATGCACGCTACCAATGACCTCGCCCTTTCCGTCTACTTCCAATGGAATTCGACTGAAAGGTTGCACGGTAACGAACTGATTCAACCTCAAGGAATAGCCGCATCAATGCGCGGCGAGAATGGCCTTTGGTTCTTCGAAGAATCTGGTCGAGCCGTAGTGAAGATTGAAGCAAGTATTTCTCATACTGCATGGGCGATCAAAACGATGCTTTATGCCCACAACTCATCACTCACACTCACTGAAAGTTCTGAAAACATGCACTTTGTTGGCCATCATTCGACTACAGTAATGCTCGCCATGAATGACACCGAAAAATTCACCTTCGAGCCGTTGTTTTCAAACACATCCATCACCGTGGACCAACTCGTTGGAGGAACGTGGATACTGGGTGCAGAAAAAAACCTCACTCTTGACCCAGCATACACCTTTTATCCATATCCAAACATCAGTGCTGTTCGTGTGCATTTCTACTCCCCGGTACATTATGTCAATTTAATGGTTGAAGATTTCTCTGACTTTGGCTCAGGACTTGAAGCACCATCAGTGCGACCTCTGTCCCCTCAAAGTGACAACGCCTCATGGCCATTGATGAATCTAGAATCAGGACCGATTGAAGGTGAAATGACCCTCGCCGTTCATGACACTGCAGATGTCTATCGGCTCGAAGTAAACGGGTGGTTTGAATCCGTGCACCTCATTCGATTCACCCTTGAGAGCATGCACATCGAGCAATTTGAATTGGAGGTATGGAACATTGACCAAGAATCTTGGGACGTCATTGATTCACGTCGAAGCATCTACTCAAACGGTAAAATCCAAGCGTCGCTCGAGGTTGGTCCTGGAACACATTTCCTGCGTGTCGCACTTGTTGATGCGACCAACAACACGCCACATCCGTGGGGCGAGGATGCCCCAGCGATGATGTACCTCTTGTCGTCAACCTACTCAGAGATTGATGAAGGAGAGGAACCGTATTTCCCGCCGGACGAAAATGCTCAAAAGTGGGGGGTTAGGGCTCGCTTCTTCCTTGGCTCCTTATTCCTTTTACCCGTCCTGTACTTTGGCTTGGTTCAATACCGTACCATGAAGACGGCCCGAGAATTCTCGATGAAATCTGAGCAACTCGCTTGGTTTAAATCACAATTAGACTCAGGCGAAACAACACCAAAGCAATCGCGTGCAAACCTTGCACGTGCTCTTCAAGCCGTGACATTACTGTCGTGGGATGAAGCCAATTCGACATGGGGCAAACCTGACCTTGACTACCGTACTGACAGCGTTGCAATGGCGGTATGGAGACTCGACGAAAGGATTGCGAAGTCAGAAGGGGCAATACCACTCATGGTCGGAATCCACATTGTTGAAGGCAACTGGGACTTAGCAGCACTTCGATTTGATGCTCCAGTTGGTCAGGCGTGGAATGTTGAAAATGTTGAACCGAGATTCCTAAACCGAGGAGAGGAAGTATTCCTTGACACAATGGCAAATGGTAACCGCACCTTCATCATGGCAGAAATCAGCGGAACTGCCTCCGCAGTTGATATCGAACTCAACGGGCGCATGAATGGAGAACCGAGCGCAGCAAGGATTCCCTCAACGCTTCATATTCAATCGCTTGAAGAAGAGTGATGAGATCAGTTCTCATCGAAAGCAAATTATTCGCTGAAGCAGCAGATTTGTCAAAACTTTGGACGAACGGTAACAACGGAAGTGTTCTCCAAGTCGAGTATGTCATCGTCATCTTCTTCATCATCAGATTCAGATTCGTCGGAGGAATCGTTTACCACACGTGGAGTTGACTTTTTCTCAATGATTTTTTCGTCCCGGGTCAAGCCCTTCTTTGATTCAAGTTTCGTAATCTGATTTTGGAGCATCTCGAACTCTATTTCCAAATCTTCCATGACATCCCGAACTGCTTCCATTTTGTCATGGATTCGAGAAGCGAGTTTCTTCATCTTGCGCAGTACACGCTTCTCGGACATGCTGCTATCCAAAGGTCTGGAGGTTATGAAGACTTATACGATATTTATCTCAATCTTCGGCATGGTTTCTATGGGCGAAATGATTGCTGAATCAGTTTCGTCGATCCTTGGCATCATCCTTGATACGCTCCAAAATATCCTTTGGTGCAAGGGCTGACTTCAATTCCTGAAGAGCTTTTTTCGACTTCTTGTCTACTTTCTTCGGCATGTGCAATTTCAGAAGAACAACAACATCGCCACGCCCACTGCCTCTGCTACGAGGTAAA
>OCOX01000118.1_pt1 | contig 10231 bp, 10 predicted proteins | sample 1534681 | NCBI WGS metagenome assembly OCOX01 (sample SAMEA3275498, study PRJEB22092) | marine metagenome | biome: ENVO:01000023; feature: ENVO:00002042; material: ENVO:00002010 | collected 2014-06-20T12:20:00+00 | depth 1 m
TGGTTCAAGCCGCAGTAGCGGTGGTTCAAGCCGCAGTAGCGGTGGTTCAAGCCGCCGCGGAGGCGGCGGGCGTAGTGGTGGCGGAAGACGACGTTGAAGGCGACTCAGCCTTCGTCTTCAATTTTGATCTCACGAGCACGTTGCATAGCTTCATCCGTGGTGAACCAAAATGTTGGGGTTTCTCCCAAATCTTTGTCCCATTGTTGGACTGCTCGAGCGAACATTTCTCCCTCCGTGTATGTTTCGCACCATTTGAGATACCAGTCTGCTTGCTTAACCATATCTTCATCACCTGGAGAAGTTCTTTTCAGAATTTCAGCCTGTAAGGCAAACGACATGGCCCATATAGGGGCAAGGGCGTAGGTAGCGTATGGGTTTCTTTCCATGTCAACGCTGCGCCATTCTGTCCACAGAGAGAACACCTGATCGTAAAGAAAACCGATTGCAAGGACGCCGAACATAACGGAAAAGAAAATCATTATGAGGGCAATGTAAGTGCTTGAAATAGACCCAACTTCGACTGGAAAACAAACGCCTGAGTTACATGAAGATGTAAATCGCCAATCGATCAGCGGCCAAACAAGGAGGGTGATTGTCGTCCCCCAAAGAATCAAACTGACGACGGCTTGAGACTGCTGCATACGCCAGTATTGGCGCATAACCCACTTGCGAACGAAGGAGTTGTTGTCTGGTGTTTCGGACATGGTATCGTATGTCTCTAGAGGCCTCCCCCTCAAGAACTCCACCTACGAAATTGCCGCAATACGCGTATTATAGAGATCTGTATTCACCAACGGTTTCATGTGTTCAATTTGAAAGGTTCTTGAGCGAACGAGAAATGGAAACACTATGCGAGTCGCAGTAGTTACTGGAGCAAACAGGGGATTAGGGGCGGAATGGACACATCAACTGCTTGAAGACGGGTGGCAAGTGTATGCTGGTTACCGAAGCGAACCCGGCAGATTAAGCAGCCTAGCGAGTGAAAATTTAACCACACATGTTCTCGATGTGCAATCAAATGACTCCGTTCAACTGTTTGCGGAAAACGCACCACAGAAAATTGACCTGCTTGTAAACAACGCAGGAGTGGCTGATGGTCGGTGGAGAAACCTATCTGAAATTGATGACAAATGGGCGCTTGAAGTTCTTGACATCAACGCGCTTGGGCCAGTTCGAGTGGTTAAATCACTCTACACGAAAATGAATCATAACTCATTAACTAAAGTAGCCATGATCAGCAGTCTAATGGCTTCCATTGATGATTGCCATATGGGGCGTTCGTATGCTTACAGAGCGAGTAAAACTGCGCTCAATATGTTCACGGTATCAATGAAAAAAGAGGCTCTTGAGGACAACATCTCCTTTGTTATTCTTCACCCTGGATGGGTAAAAACAGACATGGGCGGTGACAGAGCGCCAGTAGAAATTCCTGAAAGTGTCGCCGGTATGCGGAATGTCTTGGCATCGAGAACCCTTGAAAACACCGGAGAATTTGTCCAATATGATGGTGAAATGCTTCCTTGGTGAAGATTTGGTTAGGGTTATGTCCGTGGGCGAAGTGCCGTAGGTATGGCGGATGGTTCACCAAAGTTCACGATGGTTAAATCACAGGATCTTGCTGATGTTCCCGAAGGGTTGTCTGACAAATCACTGGAGTTGATGAACACACTCTCGATGTTGTGTTCATTCCACAGTTCCGAGGACCTGGCAAGTTTCCTGCACTCTGAAATGTTTGAAAATTTAACCAGGCAGGGCGAAGGGTGGATTGGATTTGAAATTGGATTGTATGAAGACCATACGAAAACTTTCGCCGTGTTTCCTTCAAAAAAAGATGTGGTTTTTGCTGACAATTCAGGCACCGGTGCTTTTCCAGAAAATATCTACCGCTGCACAGCGGAAAATGAAACGGCTGAGCAACTCGAACGATGGTATTCAATCGTCCATTCACCTGGTGCTCGATTTGAATAATCAGAAGAACAGTGAGCAGCAAGTCAAGGAGCCATCGGCTTCGCGGATTTGACTCATGTCGAGAACAACTGGCTCTAGACCGAGATCAAGAACCGCTTGCAGCACATTCGGGTATCCTTCAGCCAGCAAAACCTTCCCATTTGGCAGTCCAATGGTATTGCAGCCGTAGACTTCCTCGGCCGGCATCCACAAAACTTCACATCCTTCTGGTAATTCTCCGAATGCATCCTTCGGCAAGAATCCTTCTGGTGCGAGTATCACTGTGTCGGTGGGCGTAGAACTGATGCTGGTGAGGTGTAGGGCATGGTCTGGAATGTCAATGACACGTAGTTGGTGGCCAAGGTGAGTGAGTAAATCGCGTAACTCTTCAATTCCTGCATCGTTCGTGCGTGAAGAACGCCCTACATAGAACAAGTCTCCAAGGCGGAGAATGTCTCCCCCATCCATCCGTGCATCACCGTGCATTCTACAGATTTTCGTACCGGAAAGTTGCCTGGTAATGAATTCTGCAATTGGCGGTTGCTCATTGACGCGTGAAGGGTGGCCCGGCACTGGAAGAAGAACATGTCCGTCTATAACGACCGCTTGGTCTTCGACGAATGTGCAATCAGGGTGATTTGCGTCCGACGGCAGAACGGTTACTTCGATTCCTTCGTCAATCATCGCTTGTCTGTAGGCTCTGTGTTGCTGCTTTGCCAACTCAATATCGGTTGGCCCAGTTCCAAAGAAGTTTGCCAAAGCACGGTCGAACGTGTTAGGAATTGCACGGGTTAGCGCCCGGCTCTTTTGGTCCAATCGAACCGTTGCCATGAGTAAATCGGCCGCTCAGCCCCTCTTAACGCTTCGCCCTTTATTGGAAGCCAGTTTCCGGTGTGCGGAAGCCAGAGCACGTAGACCGTCGGATTGAACAACAACCGCGGGCTGGAATGGTTATGGGCAGTGGGTACACCAGAGCTATGTTGCTGATTTTGTTGATGTTCTCGGCCACATTTGCTGGTTGCTTTGGCGAGAACGGTAGCGACTCTCCTGAGGCTTCCGACCTCGTAGTAGTAGAGGCGGATTCGTTGCAGGGTGGCGCCTGGCAATCAATCACCCTTAGCGCCGAAATTGGCCTCTCTGTTTTTATTCCATACTTCATTCAAGACATGGGTTCAATGAGGGCTCAAAACGGCACTGTGTTAGACATTCAAGCCGGCCAATCTCAAAGCGTGAACGTACTGTTTCCACCAAGAAATCCAAACATTGTACTCCTCGTCGGTGAATATGCCCGTTCCGACTGGCCAATCCGGGCTGCCGATGAGTCCTGGATGGACTGGATACTCGATGATTCCAAAGGCTCCAGTGTCTCAGTTGTTCCAAACGAAGATACAGGTGGTATGTGGCCGTGGGTTGTCCCAGGCCCTTCTTCAGGGGGAGAGGTTTCTGTCGTGCAACTGACGACAGAACGCCCACAAAGAGCTGACTTAACCGAAGAAAATGGTGTGTCTGCCAGTGGGGGTTGGCTCAATGGTAGAGATGTCTATGAATGGGTTGATTTCATCACCGATGAAACGCCAGACCCTCTTGATCTCGCAGATGGCGCCGTTGGTTACCTTGACCGATGGATTGGAAATGGAAATCCTGCATATGAAGATGCTATTACTTACTTTGAAGGGGTAATGATTGGGTACGGGCTAGATGTTGAAGTCCACAGATTCCAATCAGGCACACTGTGGGCAGTAAACATCTGCGGCTACAAAACCGGAACAGTCTATCCTGACGAATGGTTGGTTTTTGGAGCTCACTTCGATATAGCACCAATCGCAACACCAACCTCGTTTGTCCCGGGGCTCGAGCAGACGGGTTACGGAACCAGAACCGGAGCATACGACAACTCTGCAGGAACATCAATGGTTCTCACGACAGCGAGTGTTTTGGCTGATTTCGATGCGCGTAGAACAATGGTGTTTTGTCTGTGGTCCTCTGAAGAAGAGGGTTTGTGGGGTTCAAGCGCTTTTGCAGGAGACCTGCCAGACGGAGTCACCGTCAGTAATTACCTCAACCTCGATATGGCTGGAATAAACTACCCGGGTGATTTTGCACTCTCTGTGTATCTCGGCCCTGACGGCACTGGAGATGTTATTGATCAGACTGGTATGTACCACCTTGCAGAATGGATTGGGGCTGATGCTTTTGACCTCTCTTATCAGATGGAGCGGGGGCGTGCGGAATGGGCTGCTGGAGGCGAAGAACCTCTTTGGCAGAACAATTACCAAGATGTTGTAGCGATATATGAGAGCCCTACTGCTCGAAGTGATCATCAACCGTTCCAAGACATCGGCGTCGCCACTCTTGGATGGAATGGAGTTGTCGATGGATATCCTTGCTACCACAAGATTTGCGATAAACTCCCTGAAATGGAGGAGTATATGGCAACCGATAATGCAACCGGTGAAGCGAACCTCGTCCACTCTTGGGATATTGTAACATGGTGGGCTGTATATGCGTTTTTACACATGGATCAAACACCAGTTCCAAATGAGTTGTGAATTCATTCTATTTCCGCAAGAAGTGTTCGAACATCGGCGAGGAAAAGGTCGGTAATCCAGTCGTTATCCCCCCACCAAATCCTCTGCATGCCCTTCGAATCCACAATCACTGTGCCTGTTGAGTGGTTGACGCTGTAAGCATCAGGGTGGTGTCGAGCTGCTGTTGAATTGTTTCCGGTCTCCTCTAGCTCTTGTTCTTCGATAGAGAGCCCTACTGCGAAGTTGTTCCAAACCGACTGGATTGTTTGGAATTGCGGTGCGTTTTCTTCGGTCGAATTTGCAGTGACATGGGGCCATGATACGTTACGGTAATACTGCCATTCGAACAGAGTGGGTACATCGTCTCTCCAGGGGTCAACCGTGATTGTGAGGAACTGTGTTTGATTGTGCTCTTCGGATGAAAGTTGTGAATGTACCCAGCGTAAGTTCTCCGTTACGATTGGACATATGTCAATACAATTTGTGAATAAAAAAGCAATAATGACGACCTTGTCTTCGGTCTTGTTGTTGAAATTCCAATCTTCACCATCTCCATTCACCAGGGTGAAGTCTTCGACAAGCACCTTTGGCGTGATGTCTTCTCCATTGAACTTCGATGCTTCACTCTCTATCCCTGTACACCCAGCCAACATCAACACGATTGCTATGAGCGGGGCGAGAATTTGTTTCGAGTTCATGTGAAAGCCTCAAACGAGTTGGTCAAGATAAGCGATGTCCGTTTCAAGTTGGACAATATAAAGTCCTGTAGAAATACATGATGCGTACGTCAAACCATTATGATGTTCCACTGCCCACAAAAACGGAACCCAACCGAAATCATAGAAACTTGAATCGAGAGGAGTCCCGTCTTCGCCGTGTGGAAGATACCACCCTACAGTTGCTTCAAAGTGAGTTGCAATACGGTCGTCAGGGTTTGTAGGTGAGACCAGTGTTTCGACGTCAATAACCCAAAGTCCAGCATGGTAATGAGAGATATAGAGTCTTCCATCCCAACCGCCACCATGGCTCTGATCGGTTGTTTCATTGGTCTCAAAATAGGCGCTGTCAAGATTGTGTGGTGAGAACAAAAGCCATTCATCATCGTTTGGATGGGCTTCACAATCTGCACCATAGCAGTGTTCACTCGCCCACGGAATCTCCCAATCTCGAATCAGTTTTGGTTGGAATTTGAGTTGCCCGTCGACCATCGTGTAGTCTGTGGTGTCAATCAGGTAGATGATTCCCGTTCCAACGTTGGTCGAAAGAACCTCGACCGCAGCCGTTACCAGATGTACCGGCTCATCCGAATAACCTACGTGAGAGAGATCGACCATGTTGGGGAACGGTTCAGCGTAGTGAATGTACGAAACGCGCCCACCGTTTTCGTTACCGTTGGTGCCGCTGTCAGGCTTTCCATCGTCATCCAAGTCGAGGAATTCCATCCATTGGCCAACTTCTTCAGCTCGCCAGCGGCATTGAAGAGGGTTGCCTTGGCCTGTTTTGCAAAGCGTAGCGTGCAGCGTATATTCCTCAGGAGAATTGGTTGGGTGGGGGACATTGGTGACATCAGCAATTCGTAGGCCTGCCTCCCAGTAACTTCCGTAGATGAATGTGTGGCCGTATCGTGGGTCGTTTGGGTCTTCACCGGGCCAAAGTTGTACAGTCATGTCGTGAATGTAAATCCAACCGCCGTTGGTCGCTTCCCAGGCTACTTCATATTCTCCAACTTTGATGATGGTGTGTCCAAGCCCTGATGCTGGAACGCCAGGCAAATTGCGTGAAGCTGAGCCGTCGAGATTCAAATGAGCGATGGTAACTCCACCACAAGCCTCGCCAATTGCATCGTTGCATTGCTCATAATCTGGATTTGCGATAAACACATACCATTCACCATCAATCATCTGCGTGTAGATGTTATGTGGGCCACTGGGATGGTCAACATCGTACCAGGAGTCAATCCATGTTGGGTTGGTTTTGTCCGTTACATCGATGAGGGTCACTGAAACTTGTGCGGGGTCGCTCCACTGGCCTACATTAGGATCTGCATTTCCTGGATCTATGAGTTGATTTTGTTGCAAGATGTATTCTCTACCATTGTATTCGACGTACTTCACATCGAGCACTTGCGTGTTCGGGTCGTTGTATACTCCTGTCACCGTCGTGTTGCTGGGGTCGGTCACATCGACAATGTGCATATCGTTCCAGCCTGCAAGGTAAGCATACGTTTCTCCGTCTGGAGTTGTTGCAACTTGAATTTCCGCATTTCCAGTCGTTGTGAGTGAATTGTAGTCCATCAATGCCATGTTATCGGTACCGGCAATATGTTGTGAGGCGTTGGAATGGTCGTGCCCTTCGCCTTGGAAGAGTGGGTCATCCGATTGTGAAAACTGAATTTCAGGGGCATCGGAAGAAACGGATGAGCCGAATGTCAACAACGATGCTGAGCCAAGAAGCAGAACGATGAAAATACCGAGACCGACTTCTTTCGCGCCGATGCCGCTGCCCTCTGCCATGGTAGTGGCGATACGCTTCTCCGTTTTGTCTTTATGTAATGCTGTGAAGGGAGGAATATGTCGCAGGAGAAGGGGGTCAACTCACTGGTTGTGCTTTTGTGTGTTTTATTCCTCATGCCAAGCGCTACGGCCCACGAACAAGAAACGTTGAATGTCATACTCGTAGAAGACGAATCCCGGCCGGGAAATGTCACTGATTCGGCATTCGTAGAAGGGAACAGTATAGTTTTCCGGATGCGAGACAACACTGAGAACTCCTCGATGCGGGTCTCAATTGACAACAATCAAAACGGGAATTTTTCCGAGCAAGGCGACAATGTCTCCACTTGGTTGACAAGGACATGTGAGCTTAATGATAACGGAAGTTTAGCAGATGAAGGGTGCGCCGTATCCTATGAACGAGTCTTCAATACAACATCACGGGGGACATACCATTACAAAATTGAACGAAAAATAAATGATACTCTTGTCGATGTTTGGCAATACAACATTACCGTCCACCCAGACATTCACACCGAACCGGGCCAGCCAGCCATTGGGGATTGTTTCGGAACAAATTGTGCTGGTGATGCTTCTTCTGAAACACAATCCGATTCTAAATGGGATTCCCGTAATACGTTAATCGGCGTCATGGTTTTTGCAGGGTTTGGGGCGGTGATCCTTACCCTCAGCATTCGTAAAGAACGATTGATTCGAAGTTCTGATTCAAACGAAGAAGAATGATTATCCTTCAATTACTGGACAACAGCAATCTTCATCATCAACGATGATAATGCTGGCCCATAAATACGATGTTCGTACAGCGTTGTTACTCTTCTGGGGTTTTTTCGTCGTCGTAATAAAGTTCACATTGAATGAATGGTTCTCATCTCGTTCCATATTATCATGTTCAAATTGTTATACTACCTATATCAAACAATTGCCGAATTTCTTTGGCAGTAGGTGGATATTTTCTTGTTTCCGGTAAAATGTTTCGATTTTCAGTAAAAAAGGGGGGTGTGTTCCTCTCTCTTTTGTAAAAAATGTGGTCCTCGGTTATTTTTTCTTCACCACATTCAAGCGTAGGTTTGAGAAGGGCACGCCCTAAGCCACCACCATGGCCGGGTCAAAAGGTGTGCAGGCATTGTTTCTCGTTCTGCTCATGTGTCTCGCACCTTTGTCGGGATGTTTTGGTGAAAATGACAGCGGTGGGCTCGTAAAATCTGATGATGTAACCATAACACCAGTCACGATGATTGGTGGTATTTTTCAAGGAATGACACTGTCTGTTGAGCAGGATATGTCGGCATTCATCCCATACCTCATCAAAAATCAAGACACTGGTTTTATTCAAAATTCAACTGTTCTTGACATGCGTGCCGGAGATTCCGTCCTGCTCAATGTTCTAGCGCCCCCAAGAACGGATACTGCTGTGATTTTGCTTGGCGAATACGGCCGGGAAGATTGGCCGATTCGATCGATTGATGAGTCGTGGAAAACATGGTATGCCCGGTCTGGATTTGAGGCTGAAAATGCACGGGGAGTCATGAGGTTGGCTGGCGTCAATGGGACTTTGGACACAGTGATGCCATCAAACAACAGTGGAGGTCAAGTAACTGCAGTTCGCATAAGTGTGGACCGTCCAATGGCTGCCGCCTATTCAGAAGCAGATGGTGGACGTCACTCAACCGGTTTAGTTGACGGTTTGAATGTCTTCAATTACATCAGCCACCTTTCTGATGAAACTGCAGACCCCACCGATGCTGCAGACGGTGCTGTTGGCTACCTGGATCGTTGGGCGGGCCAAGGTAACGCGGCCTACGAAGATGCTGCGCAATACCTGATTGGAAACCTCGAAAGTTTCGGATTAGAAGTCATCGTTCAACGATTTACCTATGATTCGCTCATGACAGGGGCACAAAATCCCGAAGCATACAACATATGTGGTTACCGATTTGGCGAGGTTAATCCCGACAAGTGGATGGTTTTTGGCGCTCACTTTGATATCGCTCCACCGGTCAATGCGGGAATGCTTGACCCTCATATTTTCGGACGAACGTACGGAACCCGTGTTGGAGCCTACGACAACACCGCTGGGACCTCGATGGTACTCACCGTCGCCGAAGCAATGGCAAATTTTGACACGCGGAACACAATGGTGTTCTGCCTTTGGTCTGGTGAAGAAGGTGGGAAGAGAGGAAGTGACTTCTGGACCGATTACTGGGTGAAGGAAGAAAACCCTAACGTCGAAGTCACCAATTATGTCAACCTCGATATGGCCGGTGTGAACTGGCCAGGTGGTGGCGGTGCACCATGCGGCAATGGTCACGGCGGCGGTGCAGCGGGATGTGATCCTCAACCTGAAATTGACCCAGATGGATATCCAAAGGATGAGGAAGTTTGGCCAATGCGAGTATACATTGGCCCAAGCCTCGATCACGATGTCATGAATCAGCCAGGTATGGTTGGCCTTGCTATGTGGATTGGTTCAGATGCGATTGGTGTAGAAGAGCAAATGGCACCTTTGCTTGGAGAAGGACATTCAGCTGAGACTTGGAAAGTGGATGATTGGATGGCAAAAGATCGCCCTGAAATCATCATCTATGAAGATACGACTGCTCGTTCTGATCATGCAACGTTCCAAGACAACCTTGGTACGGTAACCATGGGCTTTGGAGGCCTTGTTGATGGATATTGGTGTTATCACCAGACATGCGACACGGTGGATGAGATGATAGATTGGATGGATACAACCGGCAAAGATTACGGCGAAGAACAGTCGGGCACCAGCAATCTTGTTGATGCTCTGGATACCATCACCTGGTGGGCAACTTATTCCTTCTTCCACCTTGATGAAACACCGGTTCGAAACGCCTATCTCTAATCACGACGAGTGAATACTCTCTGGTCAATTGGTATGGATTCATCGATTTCTTCGTCGCAATCAAACCCGGCTCTGTACATTGTGTAACGTATGAAGCCCCAAGCAATCTGGAGTGTGTATCGTTTCTGCTCGGCAGTAAGGCCGCCGCCAATTTGACGCTTTTCTAAGAAGAAGAAATGGTCTTTCGAAAAATTGTTGGGGAGATTTGTAAAATCCGCAGGCGTGAAAATGTCCTTTTCTTTGAACAGGTAATTGACGGGCTCGGTTAACAAACGGAAGTAATTGTTGAGCTGAGTGCTGTTCGATAACAACGTCGAGAAATTAAGGGTTTTTCGAGAATCCTGTTGGATTTCCTCGGCCAAGGTGTCGACAAATTCGTC
>OCOX01000129.1_pt1 | contig 9767 bp, 7 predicted proteins | sample 1534681 | NCBI WGS metagenome assembly OCOX01 (sample SAMEA3275498, study PRJEB22092) | marine metagenome | biome: ENVO:01000023; feature: ENVO:00002042; material: ENVO:00002010 | collected 2014-06-20T12:20:00+00 | depth 1 m
TTCCAAGCTGTCTTCTCTCCAATGCCAGGAATCGCTTCTAGCTGCTTTTGAGAGACTTTTTCAGCATGAAGGCCAGTTTCAACTCCAGTAATCGAACGTGCACCGTGTCCAGTGACGATGACAGAGGATCTGGTTTCGAGTGGAATGTGGTATTCTACACCAATAAGGATCGGATATGCACCGATTTGCCGGCCAAAGGTAATGCCGGCTTTACCTCTGCATGACTCCGCAGTATGCGCTTCCTCGAGGTGGGCAGCGAGCCGTGTGCGTCCATCATGCGTCTCCCAATGCACATCGGATAATTTCTCACCCAAAGGGAATAAATCCTCGAGAAGTGGACCATCAATGGTGTCGCGAACATTAGTTTTGAACATGTTGAATGCTTTTTGAGGTATGTCTTGGAATCCTTCGCCTTCGACCTGCCGAATGTTGATTCGGCGCAACAACAGCCCTTCACGGCGGATTTCATGGAGCAAATCAAGATTCAACTGGTAACTGGATTCGGTTTCTCCGTTCAAACCTGCAATGAAATTGAGTCCAGGCAGCAACTTTGGCAGGCCTCTTTCCCCTCGAACTGAGCCGTACTTGTTGATCAGTCGTATGGCTGATTTGAGTTGTGCAGGGTCACAGTTGAGCCAATTCGCTTCGTGGACACTTGGGTCAGCTGATTCAAGGCCAAATGAAAGTACAGCGCCATCAGATAACGTCTCAACCAGCGTTTTGGTAATCGCTTCTGATTCTTCGAGGTTTTCAGCGATTATGGATGGGTTTCCGTTATCGGTATGGAGAATACCCAGTCGCTCATCGCTACGAAGCCCGTGCAAAAGTTGAGCAATCGGTTCCGGGTTTGGAACTGGGTATTCCAGTTCCTTTACCCCGTCTGCCATGTAGGTGTAGGTATCGGTCATGCCTCCAAGCCGTACATGTTCGACGCCAACATCATGCGCTCGACGAACTTCTTCAATGATATCTTCAGGTGACCGCCATATTGGTATGCCCTTCTTAGGCTCGATGCAGAATTTGCATCCACGTTTGTAGCGCACGCATCCTTGGTACACTTCCACTTCGTAGGTGAGTGGGCCTTTCTTGTCTTCAGTGCCGAGGTCTGGGTGCGTCGTGACTGCTTTACTTGCTGCGCCAGCCTGAGCCCAATTTGTCCATTGCTCGGCATTTCTTCGAGTATGCTTCCATTCTCCAGTGTTGAGATATGTGTGCAGTGTAGCGTCCGTGTCTTGAACGGCCAAAAAGAGGTTCTTCCTCAGCGGTGTCCAACCTTGTTGCCTCCAACCGCGAATCGCCCATCCTCCAAAGAGTGCAGGAATGCCATACGGGAGGTCGCGAATTAAGTTTCGAGTCTCCTTCAACGACAACGGTGTTCCACGAAGATAGCGTCCCGGAACGACTGCCCCTGCAATACAGGCAAATCCTTCCAGCGTTTCGAGTCGATTTCTTGCCCAGTCCTCGCCGTTGCTGCGAATCAAGTCTCTCCACTGGTCTATGGTGAGATAATCGTAGTCGATGTTCGCTTCTTCGAGAACACCGCAAAGGTACCGGATATGGAATCCGACATATGGTGGGACACCAAACGCTGCTGGCTCGTCTTCATAGCCGTCAAGAATCAACCATTTGGGAGAATACTGTTCGACCATGTTGGCTAACCTCAGGTCGGTTGGCTTCAATCCTTCTTCTCTCGTCGACGTCGAGGGCGCTTCTTTGAGTCCTCTTCCTCTTCACGAAGTGCTTGAAGTTCACGGGATGATTTACCACCGGAGTTGTCAGAACCACGCTTTCCACGGTTGTTACCGCCTTTCTTTCCGCCTTGTGATACATCGACTTTGATGCGTCGTCCGAGCAATTCAGAACCGTTGAGTTTCGAGACGATTTCTTCACCCTTGTCCGTTTCCTTGATGAAGGCGAAAGCGAATCCCTTTGGTTTGCCATCACCACTGGTGGCGATAACAAGGCCGTTGACGGTTGCAATACCATCGAACATGGCTCGGATGTTTTCTTCGGTTGCCTTGAACGGAAGATTTCCGATGTAGAGTTTGAGACCTTCAGGGTCCTTACGCTTTTCTCGCTTGCCCTTCTTATCATCGCTGTCAGCATCTCGCACGCCGATCTTACGGCCGTTAATTTTGTGGCCATTGAGTTTTTCAGCTGCTGCATCTGCTTGTGATTTCTCAGAATAGGTGACGAAACCGAATCCACGGTTCGCACCGTTCTCATCGGTCAACACAATACAGTCGGTCATATCGCCGTGCTCAGCAAACAAAGCACGGAGTTCTTCTGTTCCAACTTCCCGTGGTAGGCCACCGACGAACAATCGGCAACCTGGTGCGTTTCGTGGACGGCGTCCTTTGCCACCGCTCTCACCTTCGAATCGGAAGTATGTGCGCTCACGACCGTCTTCACGGACATCTGCTGCGATGAAGGTTGCTCGTCCTGCAGGGCCTTTGCCAAACATGGCTTCTGCAGCAGCGCCCCAGCGCTTGCCGGAGTTGTTGAGTGCACTTGCCCCTTGGTCGAGTTCAGCCCAACCAGCGCCATAGTTGTCGGCGAGTGCTCGATAGGATTGGTAGTTGCATGTTGGACATCGGACGTTCCAATCTCCATCGAGGTCAGCCCCCAACACATCGCCACACGATGGGCATATGGCATGGAGTACACCGCAATCGTCACGGTCACGGAAACTGATACGAAGGACAGGAGATGTTTCTTTGACTTCTGCTCGACAGACATCTCGTCGTCGAACTGCGTCAGCGGTTTGGTGCATGTAGCGGTCGACAATTCCGGTGACGTGGAATTGACCATAGAGGTGTTCAGGCAGAACGCTACCATGCTTGCCTTCAATGCAAAGAACTTGAGCCTCTCCGTTCTTTTCGTTGAGTTTGACAATTTCACAAAGCACGGTATCGCCGACTTCAGGTGTGACAATTTCCTTTTGAGCGGCAACGATTGCGATGCCATCTTGAATTGAAAACATTCCAGTTGCGGTTGCTAAAATCGATCCATTGACTTCAATGGTTCCATCTCCAGCCTCGCATTCTGCGGAGGTTGATACTTGTGTTCCGGGGGTGACGAGGCTCGGCGTCATATTTTTCATTCCTGTAGCAAACATGGCCTGATGTAGGTCGCATGCTGTTTCGCTTGATTGAACCGGTGTGTTCACCCCTTTTCAACCCCTCATACGGAGCGGTCGTGACCTCAATCCTCTTCCACGAGCAACTTCGCATCTCCGGGAAGATGAAAGCGCCAACACAGTACAGTGGTAGCAGCCTTGCGCTTTGTGTGGTGCTGGTAGGTAGGTGGGAGACGGAAATTAGTTTCCAGCATTGCTTCAGATTCGTAGCCGTATTCTTCTCCAAGTGCCTGTAGATGTTTGGATTTTGAACTGTGAAGCACGTGGACAACCGGTGCGCCGAGAGAAAAGGCGTATTCAAGCAAAGGTCGGTCCGCCTTTGGCGTTTGCACACCCCATGGAGGATTCATCACGACGAGATCAGGAGTTTGAGCAGGATGTACAGTCTCTTTTGTCACGTGTTCGTGCACAACTTTGCCACGACCGCTGCAACGCTGGTTCACTTTCTCGGTATTTGCCCTTGCAACTTCAACGACTTCGAGGTCCGCTTCCATCATCGTGACGTGTTCTGCACCGAGGAGTAGGCAACCGCATCCAAGGACTCCATTGCCGGCCCCGAGGTCAAGAACTCTTTTTCCTTCAAGTCCATCGACTTGGTCGATACCAAGGAGCCAGTACGATGCAAGGTCACCTTCGGTTGCGTATTGTTCGAGTTCCACAGAGGTGCACGGGTGTGGGGATAATTTGGACAATTCAATGGCCAAATGTTTGGGACGCATTCAATCACCAGCGGGGCTGTTGATTGTACTGGTTTTGCTGGTACTGCTGTTGTTGCTGCTGTTGTTGGGCAAGAGCTTGCGCTTGAAGGCGCATATAGTGAATTTGTTCGGCCTCTTGCCGAAGTCGAGCGAGTAACTGGTCTCCAGGTTGTTGATTTCCACAAAATCTGCAGAATCGAATGCCATCTTGATGTTGTTGTCCGCAACTGATACAGAATCCCATGCGCTTGCCTCCATACTGCCCTTGAGTCGAATCAACTTGAACCTTCTCATTGCATGGATGCCAATTGCAGGAACACAGGCCATGTTTCAAATCCTTCCGCAGTTGCTCTTTCGTTGAGGTTTTCCCAACGAGGGTCATCCATGATATCAGACGCCGCAACACCGGCGGCTAAAAGTCCCGTCACAAGTTCACGGAACTCTCGTTCGACTTCAGACATTTCGAGTTCCGGTTCTGGCTCAGGTTCTGGAATTGGTATGCTCGTTGGAGATTCTTCAACCGATGTTTCAACAGGTGAGTTTACATCGTCGGGCGTAGGTTCTTTTTCAGTCGATTGAGCGCCAGGTGGAAGAGGGACAAATGCGTGTTCAACCACTTGAGGTTCAGTTTTAACTTCGAGTTCTGGCACTGGTATCTCCACGTGTTCGGTTTCTTCATGCCCCACATCTTCAGTCATTTCAGCAAGCATGTTTGTTGAAAAGTCATCCATCATTTCGTCCATGTTCGCTTGGGATTGCTTCGTCTTCATTGGAGCTGTAACAGGGATGTCTTCGGGAGCAGCATCAGTGATTTTCACTTTATTTTGGAGTCGGCCAACACCCAGAACCTCCGCTTGTTGTCGAGCAAGTTCCGCAGCTTGACGCCGTGGCAGGCTGACGAAACACTTCCCCGGTACAGAGGCCGGAGGGAAAGGAAGGAAATAGGTCTCAAGCGGTGGCAAGGACGGATGACGGAAGCACAGAACTCTCTGCGACTCAAATGCCCGTTGACTCGGCAAATTCATGGAGAACGGAACGGGTGAAATCTGAATCGAACTGCGCAGCCACTGCTCATTGGTAATGAGGTGCTGCATCCATGGTCCTAAATCGGGGCTTGCTAAGTCAACGAATTGGAACGAAGCGTCGCGAGGATTGAAGTTTTGCTTTTCAAGCAAAGGTGCTTCTTGTCGAGGTCGGTGGAATACGGTGAGCACGGGCTGACCATGCTCGACCATATCACCGTGCAATTCCATGAGTTTGCGCTCCTTACGAGGGCACATGAGAAGAATGAGCATTCGAGCAGCATTCTCGTCCCAAATTTCTCCCCATCGGGTCTCAGCCTCGTTGGTGAGTTGCCCAAGTGTCATGTCTGGAATCATTGCAGTAATACCCATGTCCGCACCAAACCGAGGGTGCGGTCGGGGCATTTATGCCTGCTGATGTTTCGTTACGGTTCTGAGAATCGTCCTTCGATGAGCGCAAGTTCAGCAAGCAGAAGTGTGCCGCCAGCAGCGCCACGAACGGTGTTGTGAGAATACCCTGAGAAGGCGACCGTGTTCTTTCGAACCAGTTCAATATCACCAACCACGACGGCCATGCCGGTTTTCAAATCAACACTCGGATCCGGTTTGGAGGCGAATTGGATACCATTGGACCACAAATGTTTGGAGACATCGATGCGTTCTACCACATGCAACGGGCGAAACGGTGCGCTTGGACATGATTTTGTAATCTCATCCCAATCATGCGAATGAAACGACTTGGCAATTGCTTCAATGGTCACTGATTCCGATAGCTCGACCTCGACGAAGACTTGATGGCCATCAGTTCGTGAAACCCTCTGGCAGGTGACGTCGACCTCAAATTCGGCGGGGATAACTCTCTCCTGTTCCATTGTACCAAACACATGCAGCAATTCATCTCTCACTTTCTCTGCCTCTCCCGGGATCTCAGGGTCGATACGGCCGTCGTTCGCCTCTTGGTTGTAGAGCAATCTCCAGCCTGCTCCTGAAAGCGCTTGCTCACTCCTCATGCTTACTTTTTGAATGCCAAATTGACGCAGTGCAGCGAGTGGAACGGCCAGTGGGACAAGGGTACAATTGGTTCCACATGCATGGTTTCCCTTGCTCGTGCCAAATGCTACTAATTGTTCATGATTGATATCGGGGATGACCAGTGGAATACCTTCTTCGGAACGATGGTGACTTGCATTGGAAAAAACGGCAATTCCAGCCTGTGTAAGTGAGGATTCGATTCGGGCAGCAACATCGCTTGGGAGGCAAGAAAAGGCAACTTCAATGCCCATGTCGAGCATGTCTTGAACAAAAGAAGGGCTGAGTACATCTTCGACAAAAAGTTCTGGGAGATGAGGACGTGCCTCCTCAAGACGCCATGGGACATCGCTTAACGGCGTGCCAGCAGTTGACGCACTGCCCCCAACAGCCTTCAATTCAAACCAAGGGTGGTTGTGCAAGCGTTGTTGCATCCGCTGCCCTACCAATCCTGATGCTCCAAGAATGACAGAAGGTCTGCGTCGCATGTCCTCTCCTCCCTACCAAATGATTTGAGTCCTTGTCTCTCATTGGATGTTGAGGTTGCCTTCACCAAGTCGATTTTGATGCGGTGTCGAAAAGAGCCGTCGGACCAACAGCTTTCTGAAAATATTCCAGCCGTCTTTGACCGAACCAAGTTTGGCTTCACCCAGTCGCTTACTGTAGCGGATTGAAATGTGACTTATGTCCAATTCCTCTGAAGCACATGAGGTGTACATTTCTGCTTCAATTTCAAATCGCATTGAGTTCAATTTCAACAGCGAAATGGCTTGTCTTGAAAACCCCCAATAGCCAGAACAAAGGTCGTTCATAGGAACGCCATAGAGTGCGACAGCAATCCATGTTAGTATGTGGTTTCCAAAGTAATTGGTACGCGTCATTGCATCTGGGTCCATCGCTCCGCGCAGACGATCACCAATGACGACATCAGCATCCTCAAGTTTCTTCAAGAAACGAGGAATCTCTTCAGGATGGTATGTTCCATCCGGGTCAAGCATAATGAGTGCATCATCACCGGATTGAAGGAATCTCAGAAAGCCAAGTCGCATAGCAGCACCCTTCCCTTTCCCCTGCTGTTTGAGCACCGGGCACCCGTGTTCTTGTGCCACTGAAGTGGTCAAATCCTCGCTGCCACCATCGACAATCAGAACATTTGCATCCCAACCGAGTTCAGCCATCTCAGAAATAGGCAAGCGAGGTAATACATCAGCCAACCCTTCCTCCTCGTTCAAGGTAGGAAGCAGTATCGTGACTCGCTTCATGCTTGCATGATGCACTGTTTGGTTTTCATTACTTCGCTCATTCTTCAGCCAAAGGCTTGGTTTCCAGCCAATGCAGGCGTATTCCACTTGAGTCCAATACGACATCACTCCTTCCTGAAAGCCCCAGTGGATTCAGCCACAGGTGTGCTGACGCAGATTTGGACCACTCAACCTCAAGTGTGCCTGTTGAAACGTTGGTTGCATCTTCAAAACAGACGGAATGCCATCCTGCTGCAAAAGACATCGAGATAGACGTCGTATTGGTTGCATCGGCTAACTGTAGGGTGACTTCATCGAGATTTCCAATCGCTTCCAGCGCCAGACATGTGTTTCCATGCGTAGAGTCAGTGGAGCTAAACGCTAAGCCAGCGTTCACTCCTTCAGCAATAAAGGCACGATCTGGGCCAAGTTTGAATGGATCTCTGAACCGATGCGCCGACCAGGGGTCCGGCCGCAGCTCACATCCGTCGACGCATGTCGATTCAGTGAAGGTCGCAAACGTCGAAACATCGGATGTCCCAGTGGGGTCAAGTGCCCACAGCACGCTTCCTCTCACTTCAACGATCGAACTCCAATACGGAGACTGCGACAAAAACCAACCAACTGTTCCAAGCGGTGAAGACAGTGCATGTGTGATGTTGAGTTTCTGAAGTGCAGCAATGGAATCCATGTAAACGGCAGTGGTTGCGTTGCCTTGGATGCTTGATTCAATTTGAATGAGGCCGAGCGTTGGAATACTGGTCGTAGCAATGTTTGGCGGTGCAGCGTGGACGTATCCCCAATGCGAGTTTTCGGTGTAAACGATACTTCCATCCGGCAACAATGCCATTTCATCGTACAGCGCTAAATCTCCTGCTGCGTAGGCTTTGAGCTCTTGATGTTCGGAGACCTGCATGAGGATCACATTGCCAAACAACACTCCCAACAGCAGTGCTACTGAAAGTGCGGCTGTGAGGTATCGGTGCATGTGTGGATCCCATCCAACCGTAAGCAGGTTGTGCTTCTCATCGATTGAGGTGAGGCAGGTCGTTTGACTCCACCATAACGCAACCAAAGCCGCTAACGGGATGTGGAATGCGTGCAGACCCATTGAATACAGCGTGTATGAGAGCAACGAGAGCACAGGGATTTGTTCGAGCCCCTCAATCAGATGAATCGAAGTCAACAGCCATAATCCTGTAAACCAGACTGCCAGTAAGCGCCCTTCAATCGTTTGACGTAACTTCCAAGCGCTGCATAACCCGAGGACGAGGAGAATGCCATTGTACATGAGCATTGGACGCCCACCTTGCCACCCATACTCTGCAAAGACTGCAGCATCTAACATACGAGGGGCAAGAATCACGAGGGCGATCGCAGCGGCTCCTGTAAGCAGAATTGAACTCGTGAGGAGGAGTTTTTTGATGTTTTCACCATGCTTCTCGCTCAAACTCAAACCAATCAAGAGATGCGCCAGCATCAGCATTCCGAGGTATGTGGCACCTGTGGGGTGAATCATCAGCACGCAGAAAAACGCCATGACGAATCCTGTTGTGTGATGCTTTCCTCGGGTTGAACTTGGCCTTAACAAGACCAGCAATCCAACAACCAGACCGAGTTGGCTGGCGACGGTTGGATAGCCTGAATCAAAGGTCTTCGCAAAGAGCCCCGCTCCCAGTGCCATCGCTAATATCCCATTTGCCCCGGCGCCGTGGCGGTCCATTGCCCCGCCAATGCCGAGAAGGAGAACAGCGAGCGTGTAGTGCCCGAGCATGAACACTGCTTGACTCGGGGCGAGATTCAAGGATTCCTGCACCCAAGCAGCGAGTGATGGGAATCCAGGTGGATAAGTCCAGAATCCAGTGTTCGTGCCGGAGAGTGAGAGGTCACCGACAGAAGAAATTTGATGAGTGAGGGTCGAGAATCCAATCCAGTCAACGCCGAAAGGTGAATCCATCAGTAGGGGAAGAGTGAAGCAACTGAGGATGATTGTAGAGGCGAAAGCAAGCATCCATGGATTCCTCTGATTTTGCAACCATCGTTGTGCAGCAACTTCGTCACTGATTGCCTCTTCAGGAGTACCGTAAACCTCTCCATGCATGGCCCGTTCCAATTTTTGCCAAGTCGTGAGGGATTGAGCAACTTTTTTTCTCGAACGCAGTTGCGATATTGCGAGCGTGTTCAACAGTAAAAAAAGAGCACACATCAATCCCCAAGTCCACAATCCTGACAATAACACAATGCCTGATAATCCATACATCAACAGCAGGCCAAGTGCGGGTGCGAGCGTAAATTTCCGAAGTTTGTCCGCACTCGCATCGAGTACCCTGCACAGGGCGTATCCGGGTAGGAAGGTTACCGACAGCAGAAGGGCCGCTGTCAGGAACATAGCATTCACTTTCAGTCTTAGGTTTTGATTGTTCGGCTAACAATCAAATGAAAGAGGCCAGTCACCGCGGTATGGTCAAACCACCGTTGGGCTTTCACCAAGTGATTGAACTTCCTGAGGAGTATTGGGTGTTTGAGACATCGCTCGAGATGGCGGCTACACTGTGAAAATTGCCGTCGATTGACTGGTGGGCCATGTCGACGTCGACTTTGGGCGCGAAGATGCTTAATAACCGTCGCAAACAAAAGG
>OCOX01000130.1_pt1 | contig 9761 bp, 6 predicted proteins | sample 1534681 | NCBI WGS metagenome assembly OCOX01 (sample SAMEA3275498, study PRJEB22092) | marine metagenome | biome: ENVO:01000023; feature: ENVO:00002042; material: ENVO:00002010 | collected 2014-06-20T12:20:00+00 | depth 1 m
AGCACATCAAGCACTCGGGTCGAGCTCGCCATAGCTCTTTGATACAAATCAAAAGTTTCTCCGAGTCTTGTGAGTGGCCAGAGTAAGCGTTGAGTCATGAAAACAAGAACCGAATATGCCCCGACGGCGAGCGTATTGTCCAATGTCATCCATCCACCTAACAACAACGTGGCAGTGAATCCACAAAGGATTGCCATCCTGATGAGTGGGGTAAAAGCAGCAGAAAGACGGATAGCCTCTCTGTTCGCCTCACGGTAATCGTTACTCAACGCCTCTACGCGCTTCATTTCTCGTTCTTCCGCAGTAAACGATTGAATTGTTGACATTCCTGAGAGATCGTTTTCGAGCAATGCATTCATTGCTCCCGCAGATTTCCTCACTTCCGCATATCTCGGCTCAAGGCTTCTTTGATACTTGAACGACCCCCAAAGAATGACCGGTATTGGAAGAACTGCAAATAAGGCGACTTGCCAAGAAATGAACAGAAAGACCCCCCCCACGACGAGAACGGTTGTACTCACTTGGAGCAAGTCGTTTGCCCCTTTATCCAAGAACCGTTCGAGTTGATTGATATCATCGTTAAGGATGGCTAAAATATCTCCCTTTTGCCGCTCATCAAACCATCCCATTCCCTGCTTCTGTACATGATTGAAGGTGTCCAGTCGCAGTTCGTGTTGAACGGTTTGAGCCAAATTTCTCCACAGTATGCCGTAAAAGTATTCGAACAGAGATTCGAGACCCCATATAGCGAAGGTTAGAACAGAGAGCAGGATAAGTTGGTGCCATGGATCTACTAGACCATAAGAAGCCAGAAACGATTCTTCTTTCAGAACCACAACATCTACCGCCAAACCGATGAGGAGAGGTGGGGCGAGATCCCAAATCTTGTTTGTGATTGAACAGGCCGACGCCAAGCGAAGCGTACCTTTGTGTGCACTCATGTGTCCGAGCAAACGCCGAAATGGTCCAACTTCCGTCACAACTCCGCTACTGTGAGGAGGTATGAGAACTCTATGCCCGTCATTTTCGAGCGCATTTGATGCGCAACGCCTATGCTGTGCCCGTTGAACGGTGATTCGGGGATGACATGAGAAAGGCCGACGCTACCACGCTGGAGTATGTGACTTCAACAAATCAACCATCGCGTCATGTGACGCTCATCGACCCTGCTAAACAGGATGCAAATACGGCTGCTAACCGGGCCATGGTCGCTGTTGAATGCGGCAGCAGTATGATTTTCGTAGGCGGTTCTACCGATACGCCAGATGAGGTGGTACATTCCACCTGCAGAGCAATTCAAGAGGCTTTTGAGTTAAGGGCCTTTGCTGCAAGTCAAGATCCAGAATCCGATGAATCCCAGTGGCATATTCCAGTCGTTTTGTTCCCAGGCGGGGCTCACGCATTGTCTCCGGCGGCCGATGCGATAACTTTCATGATGTTGATGAACTCAAAAACTCGACGCTTCCTCATCGGAGAACAAGTCCGTGGCGCTCCATATTTGGAGAAGTTTGGAGTTGAAGCACTCCCAACAGGATACCTCGTTTGTTCCCCAGGTGGACGAGTCGGAGAAGTTGGGGATGCTGAATTGATTCAGCCTGAGGACACTGATTTGACGCATGCTTATGCCCTCACAGCTCGAATGTACGGATTCAAACTTCTCTATCTTGAAGCAGGAAGTGGTGCGCATACCCAAGTCAATCCTGCATTGATTGAAAGTGCACGCTCTGTAGAAGGTCTGACTTTGGTTGTCGGTGGAGGAATACGCAGTCCAGAACAGGCAACGCTCGCTGCCAAAGCCGGGGCGGATTGGATTGTAACAGGTACACTCACTGAGGATGCCAGTGATTTAGATGAACTGCGCCTACGAATCAGCGGAATCGTGAATGCGATTCAGCAGGCCTAGTCTTCATCCTCAAAGACAACAGGGTCTCCAGAACCACCGGGTGAAGGTGGTCGAGAACCTTCGACATCCATGCCGGGTTCGATAGCAGTCTCACTCACTTCAAGCGAAACTCTACCACCATCGGCTAGTTTTGCCATATCTTCCGTTTCAGGTGTTGAGAGTTTTCTTTCCATGTCGGGCGCGTTACTGTAAGCATCCCGCTTTGCTTCTCGAGCATCGTGTGTACGTACCAGCGATAGAGAGTCAGCAAAGACCCTTCCAACGACTTCACGGGTTCTTTCTCCTCTTCGGACCGAATCCAATTCGTGCACCATTGTTTCACGCTGCCCTTCAAGTTCACGCAGTTCAGCAGTTCTGTCTTGAAGAGCTGCTTCCATATCTGTGAGTGTAAGTGTAATTTGTTGAATCCGTTCATCCCGTTCAAAGACATCGTTGTGCAATCGACGTTCACGTCTGCGCAACGAATCGTATTCTCGGTTTCGCTCAAGCAGTCTGCGTTTGAGTTCATCGATTTGCTCAACCAAATAGTCGTGTTCTGCAGAAACCGAGCGTGGCCCTTGCATGACTCTTTCGAGTTGTTCTTCAAGCTCACCCAAACGCCCGTCACGGGCATCAAGCAATCCACGGAGACGGTCTGCAATGTCACGCAATCTTTGGCGCTCTTCTTCCAAGGCTTTGTTTGCCGCTTGCTCCGCTTCATTTTGAGCCATGGCCGTATCGAGTTGGGCTTTTAGGCGACGAACTTCTTCCGCAGTAACCGAGGTTAATCCTGCATCAGCGGCTCTTTCGAGGGCTTCGACCATCTGAGTGATTCGCCCCTCCATTTCACCAATGACTTCGTCTTGTTGAGTCGTGAGGGTTCTCAATTGTTCAACTTCGACCGCAGATGCAGCACGCTCTTCGTGAGACAGCGAAGATTGCTGTGAAGCCAATTCTTCTCGGACATCACCTAACAATCGTTCAAGGTGGATCACCTTTGCTTCGCTCTCTTGAAGAGCAGAGTCCGTTTCGGCGAGGCGGGCAACTTCAGGTGCAACCATATCTTCTCGCTCTGCTAAATCGAGTTCAAGAACTCGCAACCGCTGTTTCACGGACACCATTTCTTCATTTCGAGCAGCAAGTTCATTCCATGCGATGAGAACTTCTTCGACCAGTTGCTCCACAGGATATCCTTTGAGCATCCCTTCAAGCGCTGCACGCTCATCTCCACTTGCATCACCGATACGGTTGATTCCACTTGTTCCGGAAGAGTCGAGCGTCATACAAGCGACTATCGCCGCACAACCACACTTGAACTTTCGCCATCAAAAGGCGACTTAGATGGCTGGTTTTCCACCCTTACACATTGTCCGGCAATCAGTTGATTGCGGTGAACATATCGTCTGGCATTTCACCAGCGAGTTGAAGTGCGCCCGTAGCAACAGCGTTGATTGGGTCATCTACACACCAAACATTGACGTCTCCGATGTCCGAAATTTCGTCAGCCATTCGGGCTGCGATACCTTCGATAAGAGAACCTCCGCCTGAAAGGATGATGTTGTTGCGGAGAATGGGTTGGTATTCAGGGTCTGCGCCAGCAACGATTCGCTTGATTGCGTTTCCGATCTTTGGGACAATGAGTTCACATGCCTTGTTGACTAAATCACCAATATCGACGACTTGTTTCTTACCTTCAACAGAAAGTTCGACCATTGCTTCACGGTCATCAGCGCCGACGTAGGACACTTCCTCTTTCCACTTTCGGACCATGTCCTTCGTGACTTGAGCGCCTGTGTACTTCTTTCGGATGAGGCCCATGAGCTCGTTGTCGAGCCAATCGCCTGCTTCTTGGATTGTGACTTGGTCTTCATCGGTTGGGAATGTGCCGTAAATCCGTGCGATATCTGTTGTTCCAGCACCGATGTCAACAACAATTGAACTCGCAATTTCGCCAATACCAAATGCTGTTGCGAACGGTTCCGTGACGACCATAATGGCGTTCACTTGGCCTCGAAGGGTAGCAACGAGATTTGATTTGTCGGTGAATGAAACGTGGCTTGGTGAACAGATGACACCGAAAACTTCGTCGAATTCTTCAGGGTCTACAGTTTCCAGAAGGTGGGAGACGAACGCCTTAGCAGCGGCGAGGTTTGCTTCATCGTCTTGAGCAACACCAGCAGCCATTGGGCGGTAAAGGTTGCATGCGAGTTTGTTCTTGAGAGCATCGTTACCAAACAAAACATCTCTTCCGAGGAAGTTTCGTGCGACAGGGTCCTTTGGACGCCCAACGACAGTTTCGATTGTATGGCTGATTCCAGCGCTTGATGCAATTGTAGATTGGTAGGTACCCAGGTCGATTCCAACATATAGACGGTCACTCATATTCTTCACCTTCCGCATTGCGGATATGTCGCCGAGGATGCCACCACCCTTCAAGGTTCACCTTTGAAAGCATTGCTCGTTTATACGCGCATTAATATGAAATTGTAACGCTATCACTCGTTTTCACCCAGCAAATCATCTCTGCGTTGTTCGATGTCAACATCAAATGCCGGTCGAACCTTTTTATCCCGCTCGTCCCTACGGACATTCCATCCAAGTTGGTACATGAGGACAAATCCACCAATCACACCAAAGATGCCCCAGAGAAGCGCTCTGTTTTGTGAACTCCCCCCTTCAGCTTGGAGGTCATTCCCCTTCGATCCACCGTCGAGCAATGGGTTATTCCATTGACTTGTGAAGACTGCATCGTCTCGCAATATGACGGTATCAAGCTTTGCCTCCGGTGAGTTGTTTCGAGATTGTACAAACAATTCAATTTGCAAGTCAAACCCTCGAATATCCCATACAGGTAAGTCTCTAGGTATTTCCCACGTGCATGAAAAATTACCATTTTCAACGTTAATTTTTGTACAGCGAGCAATCGAGTATGAACCCCCCTCGCTTGAGTTGTTGAGCACGTGAATTGCAGCACCGGTATCGAAGGAATCGCCGTCATCGTCGAAAACCATCCATTCGACCACCAATTCATCGTACCAAATTCCTCCGTTGTCGGGGGACAGTGTGAAATCGACCGCCGGCAGCACATCAACAGGCCTACAACCGTCGACGTCGACGGGCCAAAACACCGATGCTACTGCTGTTAAGCAGAGATCGATGTTATCGAGGACCCCATCCCCATCGGAATCATCGATACATCCATCGCTGTCCGTATCGTAATTTTGAGAATTGGTTTCGGGGCAATCATCGTTCGGATCATTCACTGAATCGCCATCTGTGTCATCAATACAACCATCGAGATCGCTGTCCCAGCCCTGTGCGGACTGGTTCGGGCATTCGTCAACCATATTGACTACCCCATCCCCATCGCTGTCACTCCATGCTTGTGAATCGCGTACAACGCCTTGTACTGCGAGTGCGAAACCCATTCTGTTCCCATCAACGCCGACGGAGTGAACAGAGTTTCCTGGCGTCACATATCGGGCACGAACTTCAACATCTATCCATTCAATCCCCTCCAAGTCATCTTCAGAGAGCGTTATCGCGACCGTGGTTTCGTTTCGGTTGGGGAATGTTGTTGTGTTGGAGAAGTCGACTACATCGGAGAGGTACAGGGTCGAATCGCCATCGTTTTGGTACGAGCCTGCTACAGCATCGGTACCGTCTGAAAGCCGCACGATAAGTTGCAAGTCATCAACCATATGTGGCTCGGGTGCTGCTGGCCATGCAAGTCGCACATTCAAGCGCTCACCGTTCGGCTCAAACCGTTCAGTCCAAACCTCGTCTGTTGCAAGGAACGGACCTTTCGCACCCGTGCCGTTCCACGGAGCAGAAATTAGATTCTCGAGTGCCTCGTTGTTCCCTTGACGTTGTGAAAGCCATTCACTTGGCGAACCCTCGTCCAACCGATACGAATCATGTATCCATAGGTCGCTTGCGGGCGAAGCATTTCCTTGGTGAAGCGTCTCTTCAAGCGCTTCAAAATCAACGAGTTCAGAGAGATTGAGTTGCCCCCAACCATCGTGTATATTTTGAACAGCATACCCACCATCTCCCCCGTTCCTTTCTTCTTGGGAGAGTTGAGTTGTTGACAGAGAGAGTAAAGCCCTCAATAAAGAGCCTGAAGGAGTAAATCCTTCGGACAGCTGCAAGTGATTTGTAGAGTTGAGTGTTGCATCAGACCACACCGGCCGCAGGGTTTGAACCGCAACAGATGAGCGATTTCCGCTGCCCGAAATCCACCCATCTTCAATCATCTGTTGAATCAATGCAGCGGTTCCAGCTGCGGCTGGAGTAGACATACTCGTTCCCGATGAAGAGCGTAGTGCGTCGTTGTATGAATCAGGAATGCCATCCGCTCGCGCCGATTGAATTGTAGTGCCGGGGGCGAGAGCAAAGATGCCGTTTGTTCCCGCTTCGGTTGGGCCAATAGACGACGATGGCCAAACTGCCAAGGACTGAGATTTCATTGATGCACCAACAGCGACTACATTTCTTCCGTTCGCTGGCTCCAGCAACTGTGCGCCGTTGTTTCCAGGTGCGACAAAAGTCAGCGACCAAGGCATTTCCAATGCCCACGCATCGAAGTCAGCAGTTCGAGCGGTATATTCGGTGGTTGCATCCCCCCACGAATTCGAATGAATGACTGCACCGTTCATACCTGCTTCAACAAACAATGAATCTACATCAGGTGGAACCCAACCATCGGCGGAAACAATGTCTTGGAAAACAAGTTTACTCTCGTACGCTAGCGCCGAGCCGTTTTTCGGCTGTGAACTCGAACGCATGTCGTACACATTGTAGCATGCAAGCGTTCCAGCAACATGCGTGCCATGGCGGTAATCAGAATGACCGTTTGTATCTCCAGAATCAATAGAATGATTGACAGCCAAAATTTTCCGATGGTTTTCACCAGGTGTGCCAACACCATCGGTTCCGTTCGAACCAATCGCCGTTGGTGAGGTTGCATTTCGGAAACATGCGTGATCGTAATCGATGCCAGAGTCGGCGGCTGCAACAACAATTCCGTCTCCATTAAGACCCAGTTCCCAGGCAGGGTTTGCGGTTGTTTTACCGTGTTGAAGCAGAGAGCCAGAAAGCTCATTTCTTGCTTCAGCAGAGAAAACCGGTTCAATCCACAGCACCCCGTCGATGTCTTTGGTGCCCAAATGCTGTGCAACAATACTCCACTCGACGATTTCAATATGCGGCAACGGCATCGAATATTTTTGTGGGTTTGATTCTATACTCAACCCCCAAGCATGAAACGTTCGTACAAGTGTTGATACGGCATCTGCAGGGAGCCGAGGCTCAAACACTATTTTTGCAAACTCAACATCATGTTCTAAACCAAACTTGTATTCTGTGTGTGGTGGCTGTTGGGTGTGTACATCCGAAAGCGGTGCGTAATCTGTAGATCGCCAAACGAGAATATGGCTTGGGCCAATCATACGGAGCGGAACGTGCCCCGTTGAATCTAAAGAATCCCAGAGTTCTTGACTCCACACCCCGTCATCAAGTTCGAGAATGTATTCCGCTCCATCCTGTACTGGAACTGGAACCGTAGTATTGAGGCCTTGAACAAGCGGTAGCAACATCAGCATTGTGATGAACAAAGCAGGTCGCATAATTACACTTGAACCGTCAAACTTTGTCAATCTCGTGGTTGAAATCTTCACATTTTGCGCGACGGCGCGTTTAAGTCGGGTTTGCGAGTCGCCCACTTTGATGAAGGCCTACCGAGTTTCAGGAATCGCCCCCTTTGGCAGCATGCGCCAAGAGTTTTCTTTGGATTTACCAGCATCTGATGCTGCAGATGCAGAACACCGAACATACTCAATCATGGGCTCCCGCCACAAGGCAAATCGCCGCTCCATCGAAATCAAATCCGTTTCCGAGATTGACCCAAGAACTTCAACTGAGCCTCGAATCATGGATCACTTCCGTGAAGACATTGCTGCTGCCGGTGGCCCAATCGCTACGGTTGCTGAAGAAGAGTGACCTTCGGGTAGTTCTTCAAGGACCACCTCTACGGATTGCGTGAGACGCATGGTTGAACGCAGCGAGTTACAAAAGATGGCCCGCACAATCGATGCGCACAGAAAGCAATTGGACGATCTTCATTCACGCATCGACCAAATTGCTGCAATCATCGACGAACACGACATTACCTCAAGCATCCTTCAAAGTCTGCAACAATCTGTTCAGACCGGGCGAGCAGGTGCTCGCTTGTCTATCGGGTCAGGAGTGACGCTGCATTACGAACACGAAAACGAAACGGAAGGTACAGCCTTGGTTGATCTCGGGAGCGGCGTCTACGGGGAAAAACCATGGAGTGAAGCTCACGCAATGACCATTGAACGCAAGGAGGGCATCACGCATTTGCATAAGGATTTGAGTGAACAGGCCACAAAATTAGAAGTTAAAATCACAGAATTAGCGCAGGAATTCAACGATGCGGCAGCAACTCTCCAGGCAACACAACCCACACCATCGCTCAACCTCCAACGACAGATTCTCCCCAACCCCCGACCGAAGACAAACCCCGCCGCTCATCGCGCCGAGGTGGTCGATTTGGCAATGAATTAACTCTGGACGACTGAGGGGTAGAGATGGGACTTTTCGACAGATTCAGAAAACGCGTAACTGAGGTTGCTTCCGAAGTCGATACAAACGAACTGTCCGCCGAGGAAGATTCTCTGGAAGCGAAAGAAGCGTTGGTTGCCGCTGAGAGCCGCTCGCAATCTCCCGAGACCCCCCATTCACAACCAGAGGTTTTCGATACCCAAGACGAGGATGAAGAATGGGAAGACCTCGATGAAATTGATGAAACACCAAAACCCTCAGCACATGAAGACGAATGGGATGATTTCGACGATGAAGAAGAGATATCACTCCCGGTCGAAATTTCTCGTAAAGAGAAAAGACGACTTGAAAAAATCCGCCGTGCAGATGAAAAGCGCCTCGCAAAGCAACGTAAAGACTTGAAAAAGCGGGGGGCAGTCGAAGTTGAACGTCCAAAAGGCTCGAATGTCGATCTTTCTGTTATGAGAACGACAACAGGCCGGCAACTCGTCAGTGTTCAAAGTGCGCCTAAAGGCTCGGTTAAGGAGGCTGAGATTGAGACGGAGGCAGGAACCAAAGTCAAAGTGGAACTTGGTGGCGGCGTTGTCTCAGAAGGTGGCCGAGTCATCAAGGCCGGCGGCGCTCTGGACAATCTGCTCGAAGAACTTGAGTGGGTGTTGCTCGAATCTGATATTTCCAGTGACGCTGTTACCGCAGTGACTCAAGCCCTGCGCGAGAATCTGATAGGTGCTCGATTAAGAAAGGGGGCCGACTTGGCTAAAGTACTGGAAGCTGCACTCAAGCGTGCGTTGCGCAACATCCTTTCTGCAGGATACTGGGATTTTGATGCCAGCGTCCAATCGTTTATCGATGCAGGCGATACGCCAGTCGTCGTTATGCTGGTTGGTGTGAACGGCACAGGTAAGACAACGACAGCCGCAAAAATCGCTCAACGCCTTCTTGACCAAAATATCTCAGTCGTAGCCGCAGCAGGCGATACATTCAGAGCCGGTGCAATTCAACAATTGGAAAGTCACTGTGAGAACCTTGGAATCCGTTGCATCTCCAGCCAAAGAGGCGGCGACACCGCCGCTATCGCTCGAGACGCTATCGAATCTGCAAAGGCCAAAAATATCGATGTGGTTCTTGTTGACACCGCTGGCCGAATGCAAAACAAAGTCAATCTCATGAATGAATTGAACAAGGTTCGACGTGTCGCAAACCCTCACTTAACGCTGTTCGTCGGCGACTCACTTGCAGGGAATGATGCGGTTGAACAAGCGAGGATGTTCCAAGAAATCATGAAGTTCGATGG
>OCOX01000134.1_pt1 | contig 9626 bp, 9 predicted proteins | sample 1534681 | NCBI WGS metagenome assembly OCOX01 (sample SAMEA3275498, study PRJEB22092) | marine metagenome | biome: ENVO:01000023; feature: ENVO:00002042; material: ENVO:00002010 | collected 2014-06-20T12:20:00+00 | depth 1 m
GCTTTGAGCGCAATTGCCCTTGAAGACGAGGATGCGCTTGTGGCCAAATTGCTGGCGGCTGGCGCGGAGACGGAGCAGGCGGCCGAGCTTCTTAAATCGGTTGCCGCTGATGACACCCAGCCCGGTTTTATCCGTGATCTCGCGCGGCTGAAAATGGCCAGCACGGATGGTGTGCTCACGTTAGATGAGGCCGCCGCAATCCTCGCGGAGCTGTCGGAGCCCGGTGGGGTTTATCGCAATGTGGCGACCGAACTTTTGGTGGCGGTGCATCTGCAACGCGGAGAGACACAGGCCGCGCTTGAGCTTTTGCAGGCCCATATTAAAGACGCTGAAGCCAGCTCGGAGCAAATTCAGCGGATGGGAGAATTAATCGTGGCATTAGGGGCGAGTCCGGAGTTGGCAAATTAAACTTATTCTGTTAATGTTTCATTAAAATAATTAAAAAGCAGAATTAGGCAAATACAGAGCAGGAGGCACGCATGGGACTAAAAGCGGTGCTCTATATCGGACTTTTGGGTTTGGGCGTAGGGTGTTCCAATAGCGATCCGCGTTTGCAAGGGGAGCGTGAATTGCTTGATGGCACGGTTTTTGTGGAAACCGACGCGCGCTTTTTGGCGGAAGATTTGCCCGATCTGCGATTGCCGAGCCCACAGCCTGTGCCGGCTTGGACCCATCAAGGCGGCAACGCCCAGCACATCGCCGCACATGCAGAGCTTCCCTCAGAGTTGACATTGAGCTGGTCGCGCCGGATTGGTGCGGGAGACGGCAAAAGACATCAAATTTCCGCCGCGCCCGTCGCGCAGGGCGGTCAAGTTTACACACTTGACAGCCAATCTATGGTCACAGCGATTGATGAGACCGGCACTATTTTGTGGCAGAGCGAACTTGGAAAATCATCTGATGCCTTAAAAGATGCCTCCGGTGGCGGGCTGGCCGTAGGCGGCACGCAGCTGTTTGTGACCACAGGCTTTGGGACGGTTGTGGCTTTAGACACCGCCTCCGGTGCTGAGCTTTGGACGCAGGATCTGGCAAGCTATGGCGGCGCCTCTCCGACGGTCTATGATGATTTACTTTATATAGCGGCCCGCGATGGCGCGGCCTGGGCCATTGACACCTCCAATGGTCGAATAAAATGGCAAGTCGCCGGTCCCACGGTTGCGGCCAGTCACACCGGCGGGCCTGGACCAGCCGTGTCTGACAAATATGCGGTTTTTCCCTTCGGCACGGGCGATGTATTGGCCTCCTTCCGAAAGGGCGGTTTGCGGTCCTGGAGCTCGGGTCTTTCGGGCGCGCGCTTGGGCCTGGCCTCAACTCAGGTGCGCGATCTGACAGGACAGCCGGTCATTGAGGGTTCATCTGTCTATCTGGCCAGTTCCGCGGGCCGTATGGCGGCGGTCGATTTGAACACTGGCCTGCGGATTTGGACGGCCAAGCAGGGGAGCCAAGGGCATATCCTCGTTGCTGGCGGCGCTGTTTTTGCGGTTAGCGATGCCGGCAATTTGATCCGCCTGTCCAAAGATGATGGTGCGTTGATCTGGTCGACACCCTTGCCAAAGTTCACGAAGAAGAGCGTTAAATCTCGTGCAAAAATCCATGCCCATTACGGCCCAATCTTGGCCGGGGGGCGGTTGATCTTAGCATCATCTGATGGGCTGATCCGGCAGTTCAACCCGGCAGATGGCACGTTAATCACGACTGTTGACTTGCCGAGCGGTGCGGCCAGTGCTCCAATTGTGGTGAATGGCACGCTCTACGTTTTGAGCACCAAAGGTGATCTACTGGCTTTCCGTTAAGCAAAACTTGGTGTAACGGTCGCCTCTAATCAACCGAAAGTGGGCCCCTATGTCCTTTACTCTGGCTATTGTTGGCCGTCCAAATGTTGGAAAATCCACGCTGTTCAACCGCTTGGTGGGGCGAAAGCTCGCTTTGGTGGATGATCAGCCAGGGGTGACTCGCGATCTGCGCGAAGGCGAAGCGCGTTTGGGGCATTTGAAATTCACTGTAATTGATACAGCCGGATTGGAAGAGGCCACAGATGAAAGCCTGCAAGGGCGCATGCGCCGTTTGACAGAGCGGGCAGTTGGCATGGCCGATGCGTGCTTGTTTATGATTGATGCCCGCGCCGGTGTCACGGCCACCGATGAGGTATTTGCCGATATTCTGCGCAAGAAAAATGCGCATGTCTTTCTCGCGGCCAATAAGGGCGAGGGACGCGCGGCAGATGGCGGGGTTATCGAGGCCTATTCTTTGGGACTGGGCGAGCCTTTACGCTTGTCGGCAGAGCATGGCGAAGGCATGGGTGAGCTGGCGATGATGCTGGCCCCGCTGATTGATGCGGCCGAGGAGAAGGCCAAGGAAGAGGCTCCAGAGGTTGATATTGACCTGCCTGAGGGCGATGAGCAGGAGGCCTACCGCCTGCCCACCGTGCAAAAACCGTTGCAAGTCGCGGTCATTGGTCGGCCGAATGCCGGAAAATCCACTCTGATTAATAAGATATTAGGCGAAGATCGCCTGCTGACCGGACCTGAGGCGGGGATCACACGGGATGCGATTTCCTTGACTTTGGATTGGGGCGGCGTGCCGACGCGGATTTTTGACACCGCCGGAATGCGCAAAAAAGCCAAGGTGCAGGCCAAATTGGAGAAATTATCGGTCAGTGACGGGCTGCGCGCGGTGAAATTTGCCGAGGTTGTGGTGGTTTTGCTCGATGCGGATATTCCTTTTGAGCAGCAAGATCTTCGGATTTCGGATCTGGCCGAACGCGAGGGGCGTGCGGTGGTTTTGGCTGTCAACAAATGGGATCTTGAACCTGAAAAACAGGCCAAACTTCGGACATTGCGCGAATCTTTTGAGCGGCTTTTGCCGCAATTGCGGGGCGCGCCTTTGGTGACGGTCTCTGCTAAGACTGGCAAAGGGCTTGACCGGCTACAACAGGCGGTGATGCGGGCTCATGAGGTGTGGAACCGCCGTATTCCCACAAGCCATCTCAACCGCTGGCTGGCCGGTATGGTTGAGGCGCATCCCCCCCCCGCACCTGGCGGGCGGCGGATCAAGCTGCGGTATATGACCCAAGCAAAGACCCGGCCACCGGGCTTTGTGGTGATGTGTTCTTATCCCGATAAAATCGCAGAAAGCTATTCGCGCTATCTCGTGAACGGGCTGCGTGAAGATTTCGACATGCCGGGCACGCCAATCCGGTTGTGGATGCGCGGGCAGGGGGATCAGAACCCCTATAAGAACAAAAAGAAATCCACCCCATCGCGCCTGCGAAAGCATTTGGACAAAAAGCCCTATAAGTAGAGCTTTTTGCCAGATCTTACCGGATCGACTTGAGTGTTTAGATCTTCACTAGGCGAGGCTTCCGTCTGCGGAGATCTTACTGGCATTGCCCATATAGGGGCGTAACACTTTTGGGATCTCGACTGAGCCATCGGCCTGCTGGCCATTTTCGAGCACAGCAATCAAACACCGGCCCACCGCAAGGCCTGAGCCGTTCAATGTATGGACAAACTCTGGCTTTCCGCCGCCTGCGGGGCGGAACCGCGCGTTCATACGGCGGGCTTGGAAGTCGCCACAAACAGAGCAAGAGCTGATTTCGCGATAAGCATTCTGCCCGGGCAACCAGACTTCGATGTCATGGGTGCGACGGGCGCCAAACCCCATATCCCCGACACAAAGCGCCACGGTGCGATAGGGCAACTCCAAACGCTCCAAAATTCCCTCGGCACATTTGGTCATGCGGTCAAGCTCGGTGCGGGAGTGATCGGGATGGGTGACAGAGACCATCTCCACCTTTTCAAACTGATGCTGGCGCAGCATCCCGGCGGTGTCGCGCCCCGCGCTGCCCGCTTCCGAACGAAAACACAGGGAATGGGCCGTGTAGCGACGTGGCAACTGGGTTTCGTCCAGGGTGAGGCCGGAGACGATATTGGTCAAAGTCACCTCAGAGGTTGGGATCAGCCACCAGCCATTGGTGGTTTGATAGCTATCCTCGGCAAATTTCGGCAATTGCCCCGTGCCGCGCATGGCCTCGTCGCGCACCAAGACGGGGGTGTTGGTTTCGGTCAAACCATTTTCATTCACATGGGTGTCGAGCATGAACTGCGCCAATGCTCTGTGCATACGGGCGATGGCGCCTGAGAGGATTACAAAGCGGCTGCCGGAAATTTTGCCGGCGGTTTCAAAGTCTAACCCGTCTTGCGTGGCGGGTAGCTCAAAGTGTTCTTTCGGCGCAAACTCAAAGCTCGCCGGTGTGCCCCAGCGGCGAATTTCGACGTTATCGGCCTCATCAGCCCCATCGGGCGTGTCGTCATAGGGCAGGTTGTCGATGCCCATCAACACATCGGTCAGTGCCTCATCCTTGACTTTGGCTTGCTCGGTCAGATTGGCCACCTGTGCCTTTTTCTCACTGACCAAGCCGCGCAGACGCTCAAATTCGGCCTCATCACCTTTGGCCTTGGCCGCGCCAACCTGTTTGCTGGCGCTGTTGATGTCAGCTTGAGCGGCTTCTGCCTCTTGGATGCAGGCCCGGCGCTCTGAATCTAGAGCTAAGATCTGAGACGAGACCGGCGCTTTGCCACGGCGCGCAAGGGCGGCATCAAAGGCAGCGGGATTTTCGCGGATCGCACGGATGTCATGCATCTCTTATCTCCTAGATCAAGAATCACTGGCCTGTTTATGCCGAAACCTGAGCGGAGGGTCACGGGGCAATTTTCAGAGCTCATTGCTGGATGGATTGGCGCTGCAACACCTGTTGAACCCGCTCTGGCAAAAAAACGGTAAACTTCCGAGTAGGAGGCCTGCAATCCCTTGCAAAGCGGCCCCCTAAACCATAGGTTCTGCCAGAACTTGCGGCGCGGTGCCGTGTGACGAAATTTATGGGGTCATTATGGACACTTTAAGCACATTCATGTTTCCGATGCTCATCATCGGTATTTTCTATTTGTTGGTTTTTCGCCCACAGCAGAAAAAGATGAAAGAACATCAAAGTATGGTGAACAACCTGGCCAAAGGCGATGAGGTCGTGACAGCCGGCGGCTTGATTGGCAAAGTGACCAAAGTCAAAGCCGACAGCAATGAAATTGAAGTTGAGCTGGCCAAAGATATTCGGGTCAATGTGGTGCAAGCCACCATCGCCGACGTGCGCAGCAAGTCCAAGCCTGCCAGCTAAACCCTTCAGCGTGTTAAGACAGGCCTGAGGCCGGGAGCAAAAAGATGTTGCATATCGAAGGTTGGAAGCGGGTCGTGATTTGGGCGACCTGCGCGCTTGGGCTGCTTTTTGCCCTGCCCAATGGCTTCTATGGCCAAGTTGAATCCTATAATGACGCCCAAGTGGCGGGGCAGGAGGCCACAGGCTGGCCATCCTTCCTTCCGTCGGGGTTGGTCAATCTTGGACTTGATTTGCGTGGTGGTGCGCATTTGCTTGGCGAGGTGAAGCTCGAGGAAGTCTATACCACTCGGCTCGAAGGCTTCTGGCCAGAAGTGCGCAATGCCCTGCGCGACGAGCGTGCGACGATCGGTGCGATCCGCCAGCAGGAAGGCGGTGCCGGCGAACTTGTCGTGCGTATTGGCAACCCTGAGCAAATGGATCGCGCTATAGAAGTGGTGCAAACCCTGGCGCGCCCTGTGGCTTCGCTGACCGGTGGGATGACCGACGATATTGTCGTTTCGGCGCTTGGCAATAATTTGATTGTCACCCTATCCGAGGCTGAGCAGCTGGCGACTGATGATCGAACTATGGCACAATCCCTAGAGATTATTCGCCGCCGGGTGGATGAGGCGGGCACGCGCGAGCCGACCATCCAGCGCCAAGGCAAAGACCGGATCTTGATCCAGGTGCCCGGCCTTGGCTCGGCGCAAGAGCTCAAGGATCTGATTGGGGTTCCTGCGCTTTTGACGTTTCAAACTGTCGTTGGCAGGTCCAGCAATCCAAATGGAGCAGCTGGTGTCGGCAATGAGCTATTGCCCGCAGCCGATAATCCAGACTTATATTATATTCTAGAGCGAACCCCTGTGGTTACGGGCGAAGAGCTGACCGATGCTCAGCCGTCTTTTGATCGAAATGGCCGCCCGGCGGTGAACTTCCGCTTCAACACCTCGGGCGCGCGCAAATTCGGACAGTATACAACTGACCATGTGGGAGACCCATTTGCGATTGTGCTTGATGATGAGGTGATTTCCGCACCGGTGATTGAGGTGCCAATCACGGGGGGTTCTGGTATCATTACGGGCAATTTTGATGTAGCAGAAAGCACGCGGCTGGCCACATTGTTGCGGGCGGGCTCACTGCCGGCCAGCTTGGAGTTTCTCGAAGAGCGCACCGTCGGGCCGGAATTGGGGCAAGACAGTATTGATGCGGGAAAAATCGCCTGTCTTGTTGGGTTTGCCGCCGTGTTGATCTTTATGTTTCTCTCCTATGGCACCTTCGGGATCTTCGCCAATATTGCGCTGTTGATCAACGTTGGGTTGATGTTTGGGCTTTTGTCGATGATCGGCGCCACGTTGACCCTGCCGGGGATTGCGGGGATTGTGCTGACCATTGGGATGGCGGTGGATGCCAATGTGCTGGTGTTTGAACGGATTCGCGAGGAATTGAAAACCGCCAAAGGCCCGGCGCGGGCTATTGAGCTGGGCTATGAAAAAGCGCTCTCAGCTATTGTTGATGCCAATATTACGACATTTTTGACCGCCGCCATCCTATTCATTATGGGGGCCGGCCCGGTCAAAGGTTTTGCCGTCACGCTGGGTCTGGGGATCATCACCTCGGTTTTCACAGCGATCTTTGTGACAAGGGCCATGGTTGTGATCTGGTTTGAACGGCGCAAGCCAAAAACACTGGAGGTGTAGGGGATGCGTTTAAGATTGGTAAAACAGCAAACAGCATTCGATTTCTTTGAAAAATGGAAATTGTGGCTGGGTGTGTCGGCGTTGCTCGTGGTGCTGTCCATTGCGTCAACCGTGACCCAAGGGCTGAATTTTGGCATTGATTTCAAAGGCGGCACGACCATCCGCGCCGAGAGCAGCACGCCGATTGATGTGGCCGCATACCGCCAAGCCATCGCGCCGCTGGCCCTGGGGGATGTGTCGATTGCTGAAGTGTTTGACCCCAGCTTCCGTGATGATCAGCATGTGGCGCAAATCCGCATCCAAGCGCAAGACGGGCAGGAGGCCGTGGCCTCAGACGTGGTGGCGCAGCTTGAAAGCGCCTTGCGCAATATTGCACCAGATATTCGTTTTCCTTCCGTGGAGTCGGTGGGGCCGAAGGTCTCTGGCGAGTTGATCAAATCCGCGGTCTTAGCCGTGGTGATCGCCATTGCCGTTGTGCTGATCTACATTTGGCTGCGCTTTGAATGGCAATTTGCGCTCGGTGCCGTTGGGGCTTTGGTGCATGACGTGATTTTGACCATCGGAATTTTCTCAGCCCTGCAAATCAAATTTGATCTGGCGATTATCGCGGCCTTGCTGACCATCGTCGGCTATTCGTTGAATGATACGGTGGTGGTGTTTGACCGGGTGCGGGAAAACCTGCGGCGCTATAAGAAGAAAGATTTGAGCGACGTGCTCAACCTGTCGATCAATGAGACCCTTAGCCGGACCGTGATGACCTCGGTGACCACCCTATTGGCGCTGATATCCCTTTTTGTGCTGGGTGGCGACGTGATCCGCGGGTTCGTCTTTGCGATGATTTGGGGTGTGATGGTTGGGACATATTCTTCGGTCTTTGTTGCCAGCTCCACGCTGCTGCGCTTGGGCGTGAAACGCGATTGGTCCAAGCCCAGCAATACGGATGGCAATCAATTTGCCAATATTGATGCGTAATGCAGCTCTCTGAGATCACCTTTGAGACTGGCCGCCCGGTGGACGGCTATGGCCCGAATTTCTTTCGCGTTGCCGGTGAGGTCTTTGAGGGAAAATTGGCTATTCTGCCGGGGTCTTGCGGCCCTTGGGCTGGGTTTGATGATCCAAGCCCCTTTGTCGATGCGGCCAAGGACTTGGATGTGGTTTTCGTGGGAACGGGGGCGCAGATTGCCCATATTCCACCGAATTTTCGCGCCACACTTGAGGGGGCTGGAATAGGGGTGGAGATCATGAATTCGCCCACAGCCTGCCGCACCTATAATATTTTATTGTCTGAGGGCCGCCGCATTGGCTTGGCCCTGATCCCGGTCTAAACGATGCTGCAAGTCTCAAACCTAAGCGTGGCGCGGGGGGGGATGACATTGCTCTGCGGGGTTGATTTTTCGCTCAGTGCTGGACAGATTTTGGTGCTGCGAGGGGCCAATGGGCTTGGCAAAACCAGTCTGTTGCGGTGTATTGCCGGGCTGCAAGACCCGGTGAAGGGGCAGATCACCGCGCCTGAGACAGTGGCCTATTCGGGCCATGCAGACGGTCTAAAGGGCCAAATGACCGTGCTGGAAAATCTTGCGTTTTGGGCATCCATTTATCATGGGCCAAGCCCGGATGTGGCGCTGGATGCCTATGATCTGCGCGCATTGGCCGATCGGCCGGCCGCCAATCTCTCTGCTGGACAAAAACGCCGCCTCGGTTTGGCGCGTATGCAGGTCAGTGGCTGCGCGCTTTGGGTGATGGATGAGCCGACGGTGTCGCTGGACGCGCATAACGTGGCATTGTTTCGCGCGGTGCTTGATCGGCATGTGCACAGCGGCGGTGCCGCCGTGATCACCACCCATATTGACCTAGAGATTGCGTCAGCGCAGCTGTTGGATCTAACCCGCTTTAAGGCGCGCGGGCTATCTGGCAGTTCGGCCTTTGAGGAGGCCTTGGAATGATCCAATTGTTTTTGCGCGATGTTGGCTTGTCTGTGAGGTCTGGGGGCGGATTCGGCCTGGCCTTGATTTTCTTTTTGATTGTTGTGACCTTGATCCCCTTCGCGCTTGGCCCAGATCAGGCAGCGCTGGCGGTCATCGCGCCGGGCGTTTTGTGGCTCGGGGCGCTTTTGGCCTGTCTGCTCTCATTGGATCGTATTTTTGGCCTCGATTATGAGGATGGCACGCTCGATCTCCTCGCGACGTCGCCCTTGCCGCCCGAGGCTGTCTATATCGCCAAGGCTGCAGCGCATTGGTTGACCACAGGCCTGCCCTTGTCTCTGGCCGCACCAGTCTTGGGCGTGTTGTTGAATCTCGACTTTGAAACCGGTAAAGTCCTGTGTCTGTCGCTCGTGTTGGGCACTCCGGCCTTGAGCTTGATTGGTGCCTTTGGCGCGAGTCTGACCCTCGGCGTCAAACGCGGAGGGCTGTTGCTCTCGCTTTTGGTTCTGCCGCTTTATGTGCCCAGTCTGATTTTTGGCGCGCAGGCGGTGCGATTGGCGGGGCAGGGGTTGGCCTATGATGTGGCTTTGGTGCTTTTATCGGCCATTTCGCTTGGGGCTGCGGCGATATTGCCCTTTGCATCTGGAGCCGCTTTGCGGATCAACTTAAGATGAGGGGCGCGTGACAGTAATGGGGTTAAATCGATGAACAACAGACCAATTGCGCCGAGATTTTGGGACAGGTTTTGGCGTTTGGCCAATCCGAAAGTCTTTATGGGCTGGTCTGGTCGTCTCCTGCCCTGGATTGCGGCCGCGGCTGCGTTATCTCTGTGTTCTGGATTGATTTGGGGTTATTTTT
>OCOX01000136.1_pt1 | contig 9538 bp, 8 predicted proteins | sample 1534681 | NCBI WGS metagenome assembly OCOX01 (sample SAMEA3275498, study PRJEB22092) | marine metagenome | biome: ENVO:01000023; feature: ENVO:00002042; material: ENVO:00002010 | collected 2014-06-20T12:20:00+00 | depth 1 m
CCGCGGATATGGGGATTTTTGATCCCGAAAATCGCGCCGGTCGCTACATTTACTATGGGATCCGCGAGCATGGCATGGCCGCTGCAATGAACGGTATGTAAAGCAAAATAACCCGGGGTTATTGACTGCATCAATAGGCGTTTTACACATGCTGCAAATTTCACGATTTCCACCAGAATTAATGATAATATCCCCGGTAGTTGGGCCAATGGCATTATGACCAACCTGAGCTGAGTCAGTAAGGTTCACTCCTTGGCGCTCACTCGGTGTCATGGACAATCCAAGGCGACTTTCTTTATCAAACTCTCACAGAATTTACCATCGGTCGTGCGTTCCCATCAATAGAATCTATTGAACACGTCTTATGAAGAAACCTTCAAGAAGCAAACTCTGGCATTCAGTAGGTCTTTGCAAGCAGGACACGACGAATGGTTGGTTCACCAGTCATATGGCACAGCCGAGGTTCGTCGTAGGGGTCGGTAGCATCGCCAAGAAATGAGAACCCTGTCGTTCGTTCTATAACTTCTGCGTGTGCGTCTGAACCGTCGAAGGCCAACTCGTAAATGTGGCCGTCTTTGACCTCGCCGGCCATCGTCCAAACGCCGTTTTCTTCTTTGAATGAAGGCAATGGCTGAACGACATCGCCCATGTGTTGGGACGCCCGCAAACGCAATTCATCACTGATTTCATCGAGCACTCGATAGCATTCATCAACGATGTTATCCATAGCTAGCGGCTCTTTTCCACCTGTCCTTCTTGCTGCAAATGCAGTTCCTTGGGCAATGTCGCGGGGTCCGATATCAAGGCGGAGGGGAACCCCTTTAATTTCCCAATCATAGTACTTTTGACCCGGGTGGAGGTCCCTGTCGTCAACCTTGACGCGCAAACCTCGTGACTTGAGTTGTTCTCCGAGTTCGTGAGCTACGGCAATGGTGTCCACTTCGGCATTTTTGCGAATCATGGGGCAAATGACGACCTGGAATGGAGCGATTTTAGGCGGCATAATCAGACCGTTTTCATCACCATGCATGCCAACTACTGCTCCAAGAAGGCGCTCAGACATCCCGTAGGTTGTTTGGTGGCAATGCGTTTGTTGAGCCTCCAAGTTTTCATAGGTGACGTCGAAGGCCTTCGCCCACTGGTCACGATAATGGTGGCAAGAAGCGACTTGGAGGGTACGCCCGTTGGGCATGACCGCATCAATACCAATCGTATACCATGCTCCGGGGAAGGTATCCCAAACTGGACGCTTGGCCTTAATGATGGGCAAGCAAAGGTCGTGCATCAAGCGGTCAACGATCTCCAAATCCTCTGCGATTTGCCGACTTGCATCTTCTTCATCAGCGTGGGCGGTATGTGCTTCAAAAAAGTGAATCTCGCGAACTCTGATGAAAGAACGAGTTTGTTTTGTCTCATATCGGAAGGTGTTAACCATTTGATAGATTTTTAGAGGCAGGTCCTTGTGTGAACGAATCCAGAGTGGAAACATCGTATACATGGCTGTTTCAGATGTCGGCCGAAGAAACATTGGAACATCAAGGTCGTTTTCACCCGCATGCTTGACCCAGTAAACTTCTTTCTTGAAACCCCCTTCCTCATCTTCGTCACGCAATTCATCGGGGTCAACGCCCTCTTCGCGAGCTCGCTTGAGTCGTGAAACCAAAGCATTTTCCTTCTCCAAGAGGTGTTCGGGGATAAGTAAGGGGAAATTTACTTCCTCGTGATTGGTCCGTTCCATTTCAGCATGTGTCAATGCGTCTATGAGTTTCATCGTTTTCCAGCCATAGGGTCGCCAAACATCCATTCCCTTGATGGGATAACGTTTGTCAACGAGTTCCGCAGCCTCCACGATGAATGGATACCACTCGTTAAAATTCTCACTCTTCGAGGGAATACCTCGCTTCGCTTTGCCGTGGCCCATGGTTGGTGGGCGGCCTTCCGTTTCATCAAGATGACGCATGAACTTCATCTTCGGAACCCGACTTGCGCAGGGCCATCAATGCGGCGATTGCCGCACCACACCATACGACCTCAAGTACAAGGAATGCCCATTCTGAGATGAGATAAGCACGGATGCCCAGTAAACCCGAACCGAAGGCCATCAAGAACAGATACAACGGTTGTTTACTATGAAGCACGTTACGGGTTTCAAGTAAGAAGGCGAGGAGGATGCTTGTCATCCCTAGATAGGCCATGGCCTCACTGAGCGTTTCGTTCAAAACTTCACTTCCCACGAGTAAAGAAGACCATAAGTACGGAAGTAGAAACAACTGCAACGATGTCAGGGATACCGAAACTGCCATCCAATACGCTTGGACTCCAACCATATCCCGATGTAATCTGATGAATTGAAGCCCAATTGATTCGGGTAGCGCCATCGCTTGGACAGATGTCGTTGGGGTCACAAAGACCTCCAAAGAGGTAACCAAAGACCCCAAGCAGGTTGAGAATGCTCACCAAAAGCCCAGCTGTAAAGACCCAGCGCATGGTATTGGATTGGCGCTTGGGCACGGGAGGCATATCGAGTTCCTTTGCAGGGTTGGCGGGGAGTGTAAGGTCAAGGGCTGGAGCCTCTGGGGCGATGACCTCGATCATCATGTCTGTGGGAGGGGCGATTTCCGTAACAGAGGCAGTGGGATTCTGTGGAGTCAAATCTCTTGCCTTGACCGGTTGCACAGCAGCGATTTTAATTCCATAAATGCGGTCTGCGAGGCTGACCAAGGTCGGGTCGTCGGCAATGTCGGCTGGGTCAAGTTCGCCGTCCAAGAGTTGTTGGAGCCGCTCTTGAATGCTTGACATACCTGTCTGCCTCGCCTATGCGTGAAGGCTTTCCTTCAAGAAGCCTCCTTTGATTGGATTTCTTGGAAGAAGTCATTCTTCTTCAGTGCCGTAACGATTGAAGAGATGTTCATTCACGAGTGATGCACCGCAGTGAGGGCATCGGTCAGACTTACCAAGCATCGTTGGCTGGATGGCGAGGACTGCCAAACAATTCGGACAGGCAGCCAACATCTCTCCGTCTTGAAGTTCAAAGGCTTGTTCTGAAGTTAAACGAGCATAGCCGGAGCGATAGGCTGGATGCCAGTGGAAAATTGCACGTCGTCCCGACCCAAGTCCAGCCCAGCCCAATAAAAACACAAAGAGAAGAGGTGAGAGCATTCCAGTTGCGAGTGTTTGAAGGAGATTCAAAAACGCGAGGAAGCCAAACATGAGACTGGCTAAAATCAAAATAATCACCGCCGGCCAATACGCCCATTGGCGTCGATTCCGATAGCCGGAATAGATCAACAATCCGCTGAATACAGAGGTTGCAAAAAACATTGAACCTGCAAAACCTGTGGCTAAATTCAGTGCTTGCATGGCCGTGTAAAGGAGATAGATGACGATGGCCGCATCAACGAGGATGATGAAGGATGTTCCCCGATGGATGTGAGCAATCGGGTCTCCTCCGTGAGCAGGTGTGGGTGCAGAACCCGCCAACACCATGTCATCCGCCCTGTTCGTGGCCACATGCTTTCGTGCACTGAGGGGCATTTGAACCATTTGATGAACGGGAAGAGAAGAAGCGAAGAAGTCATGATGGTTGGCAAACTCGGGTGAACATGGTGAACCGTGACACCGATGTTGAATCGGCTGGCGACTCGCTTGAAGGCCGTCATATCGTCCTCGGTGTCACAGGTGGCATCGCTGCCGTTGAAACGGTCAAACTTGCTCGTGAACTGCGTCGTCATGGAGCTGAACTTACGGTGATTATGACAGGTTCAGCGCAACGAATCATTACACCACTTGCAGTACGATGGGCGTCGCAAGCCGAGGTCATTACCGATTGGGACGGCGATTTAACAGCGCTCAACCAAGCCGATGCTGTTCTCGTGGCACCTGCTACCCGAGATGTCATCGCAAGCCACCTCCACGGCTTGCAACACGGCCCGTTGATGATGGCCTTGTCGGTTGCACGCTCTCGCAAGACGCCAATCATGATGATTCCAAGCATGCATGAAGACTTGGCCAGCGACCCAGTAACAAAAGAACTGGTGGACAGTCTTCGAGCACAACATGTCTGCGTTCATTGGGGGCCACACGAAGAAGGAAAGCGCAAAACCCCGAACGCGTCTGTCATCGTCGCTCGAATGGCCAATCTCATCAACAAGGGGAAACCTAACCGACGACACGTTGTCATCACCTTGGGTGCGACACGATCTGCCATCGATGACATTCGCTACGTGCAAAATACATCTTCAGGCACCACAGGTTGGCAGCTTGCTGACCACCTCTATCGAAACGGGCACGACGTCACCTGTGTCCAAGGCGTGACAAGCACCCCTGCACCCGAATGGCTTCCACTTTGCATCGATGCACCCTCCCCTGAAATGATGTTGGCTGAATGCAAGGCCCTCAGCAACGATGGAATCGATGCCTGGATTCACGCAGCGGCAGTTCTTGACTACGTTGTTGAAACCCCCGCAGAAGGCAAATTAGCGAGTCAGCAAGGCACGCTGAATCTCCCTCTTATTGAGAGTTCAAAACACATTATGGAATTGAAGGAAGCATGCAAGAATGCTGTCAGAATTGGCTTTAAATTAGAATCGGGCGTCAAACAAACCGATTTGATTCACCGAGCCGTGGCTCAAATTGAGAAAGCAGGAATGACCGCAGTCATCGCCAACCGACTTGAGGACCTCGGGGTCGAAGGAAAAGCCCGCGGATATCTGGTTGACACTCATGGTGCGCACTTTGTACTCCAAAGCTCCCGTGACCTCAACGATGCAGTTCTCACCCTCGTTGAGCGAGGCATGGAGGGATAATCCTGCGACGTTTTGCCATCGTCGGTCACCGAGCCATGTCCAAAGGGAACTTGCCACTCAACGACCTTGCAAGCGGTGCTGGCCGCGTCGATGTGCTCATTCGTGCAACGATGGCCGCGCTTCTGACAAGTCATGGACTTCGTAATGACGTCGTTGTTGTCCTCCATTTAATGGGAGGGCCTGGTCCACCACGAAGGATCAAGTTTGACGGTTCAACCATCACAGGAATCCACGCAGAAGAGCGTTCTATAGCGGGCGTTATCAAGAAAATAATCGCTACACCTCTCCCACCCGTAGGCCAATGGCAAGACATAAGCCGTGGATTAAGCCATAGTGGAGGACGACTGGATACAACACTGAACGAATGGAAGGGAGTGCCCCTCATTGCCCTTGATGCACAAGCGCCGAGGCTCTGGGGCAATGAGGCAAACTTATCGGAAACGGGAGAATACAATCCGCTTGCGATTGATTTTATTCTCAGTGACGACCAAGCACTTGATGTCAGCGAACTTCCCAACGCAATACTTCGCTCTTTAGGAGATTCGTGGTTGCAGGGTCATTTGGCAATAGGTATCGTGCATTTTCTTCTCGACGAAGGTGTTCGCCTCAACCTTGATGAAGCCAAGTAGGCCATCCATCGGTTATCTGTTCAAGCCCGTGGGCGAGAAGATCCTCATCAAGAGCAAAAGGGTGGCTTTGTGGCCAGACAGAAAGACACGACAAACTGGCTTTGTTGACCTCAACCGCATCACAGTCACCCAGACGGATCGGAGTATGGTCGACCGAGGCAGCCCCAATGGTGAAGGTCGCCGTATCTTCCCCTTCTGCAGTATCAAACCGAACGGCATTTCTATACCATCGCACACCTAAACGAGTGGTTTCCCATTGACCATTCCATGTCGGAGGAATGTTGAGATTCAACATCAAATCTCCGTTTATGAACGCAGAGCGAAGAGCACCTTCAGCATCGGCTAACCATCGTTCATCGTTGAGGGGTTCAGGCCATGAGGAGAAATATCCCGTGTCCATACGCCCGTGTGGACGGCCCATGTTTTCTGCGACTAAGGGGAGAATTGAACATGCCCGTTCAACGGCTTGGAGCGTGGCTTGAATCGAAGTTTCCATGCCGTCTGGGTCAAAGGAAGTGTATGAGGTGGCGATTGCTGGTACGCCGTAGAGACCCGCTTCTCGTGCAGCACCCATCGTACCGCTGTGATAGGCATCTTGTGAGAGGTTTGGTCCGAGATTGACTCCTGATACGACCATTTGAGGGCGTACACCAGGCAGAAGATGCTCGAGTCCACCATCGAGGGCTACAATCATCGTATCACACGGAGTACCATCCAGTTCGAACAGATGGACTGGAGTCGTTTCGGGTTGAAGCCCCCACTTCTCAACAAGGTCGGAACGAGAACGTAGGGCCATGGGCGTCATCAAATTAATCCGCATGCCCGTGGCAGAGTGGTTCGAACTCGGAGCGATAATAGCCAACCGATAACCTGCTTTGTGCAGGGCTTGTACGAGTTGACGGAAGCCGTCGGCCTCAATGCCGTCGTCGTTGGTTAACAGAAGCCATCCGTTCTCGTTCACATTCAACACCTCATTGGTTGGGCAGTGCATCGCGGTTTTCATTGTTCGCTTGCTCAAGCGCAACACGTTCGGAAGTATAGACGACCAACAAAAGCCCGGTCATCAAAATAATACCACCAATCCACGTCCATGTTCCAGGAATACCCGTTCCGAAAAAGACCCATCCAATCATCGAGCCAAGAACAGGTTCAAGCGTGACGGCCACCGACACGATGAGTGGAGAAATATAACGCAAACAGGTGTTCAGGCCTGTATGGCCCAATAAGCCCGCTGCGAGGGCAAGGAGCAAAAACCAGATGAAGAATTCACCATCAGTCCATCCCAAGATACCAAAGGTTGCTATCCCATCCTCAAGAAGCATCGAAGCGGGAAGCAGAAGCAACGCCCCAATGAGCGTGACCGGGAAAGCGTAGAGGAAGATGGGCATCCATGTCCGTAATACACGTCCGATTACAATGTATCCTACAACAAAAACAGCACCACCAAAGGCGAGTGCATCACCCAAAACCGTGACCGTTTGGTCGCCTTGACTCGACCCGTTATCCATGAGGGTCAGGCCTGCACCAAGAAAACAAATCAATGCGCCAATGCTTTCGAAGCGGTGTGGCGCCCGAACACCTTTGATACGGCTTGACAGTAAGAGCATGCCCAAAACGATGACCAGGGGGTGGGCGGTAACAAAGAGAAGTGAATGGGTCAATGTCGTTTCATCTAAACTCGCAACCCACGCTCCGAAATGCGCGGCCAAAGCTACACCACTCGCACCCATCAGCAACCAAGCGGACCTTGACCAGTACTGTTCCTTGATGTGTTCATCCGTGCTACGCCACTGCCATAGAGCGAGAGGTGCGAGGACAATCGAAGTAAGTTGTAAACGCCATGATGCCCTTAGAAGAGGCGGGACCGCATCGACATGTTGGAAGAGTGCTCCAGCACTGGAGACACCAATTACAGCACCAACGAGCAATCCCCAAACCCATGCAGGCGTTGAGGGCTGATTGGTCATGGGTTCACACTCATGCCTCGTTGGTGGACGATTCGCCACCAATGACGCCAGCTCGCTTGAAGAGGATGTAGATGAGAGCACCCACGATGACGTTGATGAGGATAAGACCAGTCATTCGAATGGCGTACCAAGCACCTGAATTCGGGAAATCATCAACGCCCATGATGGTGGCTGGCGAACCGTCATCGTTGTACCATAACGAATCGATAAACGAAAGGATACTTGATTCAGTACCGAAGAAGGCTTCACCCGTTAGCAATCCTGCTGCGACCATGAAGGTTCCAAGCAAGATCAGCGCACGTTGCTTTTCCGCAACGGTTGTACCTTCCGTTTCCTTCAGGGCATCAATGCGCGGTTGGAGTTTCTTATCTTCCCAGCGATCTCGAGCGACGCCACCGATGAGCATGGGCAAGGTGTGAGGGACGTCGAGATACATTCCCAAACCGAAGGAGGTACCCATTCCTGTTGCCCACTCAACGAACATACCGAGAAGGAAGCCAAGCGCAAGCAATGTCAGGTCGCCTTGGCCTTCTGCGAAGATCACCGAGAAGGTGGCGAAGGCGTTGGCTTGTGGTGCAATCAATTGAATGCGACCTTCAGCGAGTTGAATGGAAAGGAAGATTGCAACACCCGCTCCGATGATGGCACCAGGTACGACACCCATGATGTTCCCCTTGGAGATGTGGTACGGGCGGTTGCCAATGTAGAGGCTGTTCTTGTAATCCCCGATGACGGTCCCTGACATGGAAATGGCGGAACCAAAGACGGTAGTGCCAACCAAGCCAAGCAAAACTGCGTCTTGGGTAGAGAGGTCAAGGAGTTCTTGAGCATTCAAGAAGACGCCAAGAAGCATCAATAACACGATGAATGACGTTCCGGAGACCGGTTCAATACCTGTTTCACCCATGACACGGACTGCAATTGCTCCGAGCATGAAGGTAGTGAGAATCAGCACAAGGGCGAAGACGAGGGCTGCAAGTGGCGAGAATCCTCCGACTGAAAAGATGAGAATCATGGCGAAGAAGGTGACGGCCATGAAGATTGGAATGTGCTTGAGTGGCCATTCATACCACCCTTTTCCTTCCATGTATTCTTGGCTACCATCGCCCTTGAATGCTGCACCGATATCGGAGAAGATGTTGGCGAAGGTACGCCACATTTTGGCGAGGCCAAACATACCACCACCGACGATTGCACCAATGGCAATTGTTCGAACGGTTTTAGCAAAGGCAATCATTTGCAGTGATGCTGAACCACCACTTGCATAATCTTGAATTGGGATATTGGCCTGTTGCGTTGCATCGTAAATGGGCATGTTCATGTACACTGCAAGAGGGACCAAGAAGAACCAACCTACGATGGTCCCAAGGTTCACGAGGAAGGCCACTCGGGTCTTCATGAACCAACCGATGGCGAACATCGATGGCGTCAACGCCACGCCGATGTAGGTGTAGGCAAAAGGATTCCACGCTGTTTCTTCAGACCAATGTGTCTGCTTGAGAGAGATGCCATCGACAGTACCTGAAGGTTGGTGAATTTTACCATGTGAGTAAAAACTCGCAAGGCCGATGTCGCCATAATGAAGGGATTCTGCAATGTAATCCAAAAGAGCGATTTTTCGGTCGTTCATCCAAATGAGAGGATATTCGACGAGGAAGAGTCCGACCATCGTCAGCACCGTCCATACTCCAATAGTTTTGAGGGAATCACGGGCGTGTTCTACAGCCCCCGTGCTGACATCAGAGGAAATGTCTAGCATTTTCAACGTGGCTTCAAAGCCGGGAAGCGGAAGTGGGTCTTCCACCAGCCATACTCTTCGGAAGATAATGAAGTACATCACGCCGAGGAAACCCGCAAACATCGAGGCGACAATACCGATAAAGGCCAGTGTAAATGCTTCTCCGTCTTCAAGAGTCACCAGTGGGCCATCGGCTAAGGCATAACTCGGTTGACTCGCAAGGAGAAAGATTGCAGGGAAGGTGAAGATGAAGCCCGTTGATGCGTGTGTGGCACCCGTCGTAGCAGACGTTGCAATGTTGACTTCAGACGGTGACCATTTGAGCGCCATACCGAGCAAATAAGCGATGTACCAGGCTGCGGATATGGCCAAGCCGAGTTTGAGGCCAATATAGGCAGT
>OCOX01000142.1_pt1 | contig 9442 bp, 4 predicted proteins | sample 1534681 | NCBI WGS metagenome assembly OCOX01 (sample SAMEA3275498, study PRJEB22092) | marine metagenome | biome: ENVO:01000023; feature: ENVO:00002042; material: ENVO:00002010 | collected 2014-06-20T12:20:00+00 | depth 1 m
AAGAATGTATATTTTCTTTGGCTTGGGTCGTGAGGACCAATCTTATGGTGCTTTTCCACCCTCTGGCGGTAGTCTGGAATTTAGTAATCCATCGTCTGTGTTTAGCGCCGCAGTCGGTTCTGAAGCGGCTTATACAAGCGCAGCACCAATCAATTACACTGGTAACTTTACTGGTAACTTCGCTGGCACTTCTTCTGGTGGTAATTATGTTTATGGACCAATTGCTAACGCTCCAGCGGCGCCAAGACCTGCGACGCGGTCCGGAACTTTCGTCGGCGGGGGCGCGCCGGTTAACTATACTCGCTCCTCGACACGGGTGAGCGTGGGTGCTGGTGCAGATACAAGTTATATCGGGCCATTGGAAAGCGGGTATATTGGTTTTGGGTTTACCAGTGATGTTGCACCTTCGTTTATTCAAGGTACCGCTTCTACAGCAACCTATATAGGTAACTATGCAGGTAACTTTACAGGCACAACACCTCAGAATTATACAAGGTCCGCAGCCGAAACATTTAGCACATCGTATGCAACAGACTTCAATACATCATCAAATGTCAATTCAACGAGAATTGCCCTTGGTGCATTCTCCGGTCAAAGTTATGCAACAGACTATAATGTATCATCAAATGTGAATTATTCAAACGACTTTAATGTATCATCAAACGTCACTTATGCAACAGACTTCAATACATCATCAAATGTGACTTCTACGACAGACTCTAATGTATCATCAAATGTGACTTCTACACAGAACTCAACATCAGTATCAGTGAGAAATTTCACAACAAACTCAGTTGTTAACTTCATCACCACACTTTTCGTAGGAGAAACTGTGCAAGACTTTGCTGGTGCTGGAACGACCGGAGTGTCTACTAGAAATTCACCCACAACTTTTATTGGGGCTAACTCAACAGTAACTTCAACAGATAATTATACAGCCGTATCCACCAGAACGTTTGATACAGCATTCACAACAAACTCAAATGTAAACTCAACCGCAAACTCAAATGTGAACTTTAGTCGTGACTTCACACAAGACTTCACATCAGACTCAACGGTGACATCTACTGCAAACTCAACTATTAATTCTGTTGTTGAATCAACATCAGTATATACCAGCGATTTCACAACAGTCTCGGTAAGCGAATTTGAACGTGCATACACAAGTGACTTTACGACAGTATTTACGACTACTTCCACTGCTGATAGCACAACAGACAGCACTGGGTCATCAACACGCGACTCTCAGAGAAATACAGACCAGATTTTCACAAGAGAATTTCAGTCTATATATACAAGAGATAGTCAACGAAACAGAACCGTGGACTCTGGCACATCTAGGGATTCAAACTTCTCTAGAATTTCGACAAGAGACTTTGTTGCTGAATTTGTTGGTGATTATGTTGGTAACTATGTTGGTAGTGAAATTCAAGCATCAGGAACAACGATTGAAACTTATACACTCTATGTAAGAACCGCCTAAGGAGAAAATGAAATGAGTGAAATTGCGCTTTTAGAGCAAAGAACATGGTTAGATAATGCTTTTTGGGAAACTCCACAAAAAGAAATTCTTAACGCCATTTGTGAATACCAAGACGAGCAACAGCGACAAGTTCGCAAAGTCATGAAGATGAATAGATATTTGGAATCAGGTGCAGTTAATCCTGAGTTTCAACAATGTATTGATTATTTGACAGAAGAGAAAATTGATGCTTCAACCGCTGAACGTAAAAAGCGTAAACTTGAAGAAGCAGAAATTGCGAAACAGAAAGAACTTGAGAAGCAACGTGCCAAGAAACTTGAGCAACTGTTTGAATACAAGTTGGAAACCTTTGAGATTGAAGATGTCAAAAACTCAAAGAATAGACCTCTGAAGTCTAAACTGAGACGAGCAAAGTCTATTCCCGAAGTAAACCTATATGCTATGATGATTGTGAAAGAAGCACTTGGCGATGAAATTTCCTAAACAAGGCTATCTTGTTGTTGCATCCAAGAAGCCAAACTTTTATCTCTATGCAATCAATCTAATCGAGTCAATCAAGGACTATTATCCAGACGCACACGTTACTCTTGTCGCGGATGAAGTGTTTCTTGATGGTCGTGAAGATGTAGCAGACCATGTTATTGTGACAGAAGGTGATGCCATTGGGCATTATCGTGCAAAGATATGGGGAATGACACAGACTCCATATGAACAAACAATGTATTGTGATGCAGACATGGGCTGTGAACATGAAGACATTGAAAATGTTTTTGATGACTTAAAAGGTAAGGACTTAGTTTTTCACGAACTGGCAAAAAAACGTGAGACATATTATGCTATTAAATACTTTACAGACGCTGGTCGTCAAGTAGAGTATCGCTGGTGTGGTGGTGTCTGTCTATATAATAGTGCAAATCCTCTTGTAATGGATTTTATGCGTGACTGGTGGGATTACTATAAGCGTCAGTGGGCAGGTGAATGGAGACCACCTCTTGAACCTTGGAATGACCTTAAGGCTTTTGACCAGACATCACTTTGGTGGCTTCTAAATAAAGTTGACAAATATGAAGATATTAAAGTGGGAACATTTGAGGACGATATTCGTTGGAATTATTTCACACAATATCAGTATGAAAATCTACAACCCGAATCGGGTAAGCCTATAGTGCTTAGACACTATTCAGGTTGTTTGAAGAAAGACGATGCGATAGTAGGATGAACTATTCAGCCGAACAGTATGAACACGGACAGGTAATGGTTCCTGTTGAAATCAAGAATCAAGATGTTCTTGATGCTCTCAATGAGTGTTTATGGTTTTTCAAAAATCCAAAAGTTATTGACAATCATCAACTAAACTGTGAAGAACAGAAAACCGAAGATTGGTGTTCAGAAGAGTATATGAAAAAAATTATTGCTCAAGGACACAAACACGATGGTTATCCTGAGAGATGTAAATCATATAATCTCGCACCAAACCGCCTAAGACCAAGACACGGTAATCCAAATAATGCAGATATACTTGAAGGATTAGATAAGTTTAATCAATGTAATGAGGGTTTGATAAACACTCTGATGACACGAAACAATGCTTTATTCGTCATGTATCCGCCTGGTGGATTTATCTCGTGGCATAATAATCAGAACGCACCCGGGTATAATCTCATCTTTACATACTCAGAAACAGGTGATGGTTGTTTCAAATATTATGATGCAAACGTAGGCAAGATTGTAACAATTCAAGACAAACCTGGTCAATGGACTTGTAAGGGTGGTTACTTTGGCGCATTTGATGAACCATTTGAACGTAAAGTCTATCATGCGGCTCATACAGAGTCGTGGAGAATGACAGTATCCTATATTTTCACACGAGGTGAGATGGGTATGAATATTCACCAAGAGATTATCGAAGAAATAAGCACGCCACTGTAGATTTAAGCAACCTAATTCGTATAAATAACAGAAAAGAAATCTATACGGATTTAGGATATGTCAAGAAACTACGAAGACTTCACAATCAATCAGGGCACAGACATTGCAATCGAACTGCATTGCACAGAACCTGATGGTTCTGTAAAAGACTTGAGTAATCATAGTCTCGCAGCATATATGAAAAGAAACTATGCTGATAGTGCAAATGACCCAGATACAGTCTCGTTCAATGGTATCATTTCTGATGCCACTGGCGGAATTGCAACAATATCCTTAACCAACACTCAAACCGACGCACTAAATACTCGTGGTCGGTATGTTTATGATGTTGAACTCTCGTTTGTAGATAGTGACGGAGACACTATTGTTGAGAGAATACTTGAAGGTCAAATCGAAGTATCACCATCAGCAACAAAGTGAGTTTTTGAATGTCTGACACAAGAAAAGTTTTAGTTGTTACTGACAACAGAACAATCATTAAGAAAATTAAAGTCGGCACACCCATAGCCAACGTAACATCGGCTGGTATTTCAACTTCTTCCATTGTTGACCTTGACACAACCAATCCTAGCGCAGGTGATATTCTTGTCTATCAGCCTTCTTCTGGAGTTTACTACACTGCTGCTCTTACAGGTGGAACAAATCTTGAAGTCGTATATGATAGTTCTACACGAGATGTTCTAACAGTCAACACAACTCTAGGTTCACTCTCTGGTTCAATTATTCCAGACAGTAACGAAGTATATGACCTCGGTAGTTCAAGCAAGAAGTTTCGTGACCTGTATCTATCGGGTAACACACTCACTCTTGGAACATTACAACTTCAAGACAGTAGCGGAGCATTTGTCGTTAAAGACTCTGATGGTAATACCATCTTTACAGAAGTCTCTCTGACAACAACAAATGAGAATATGCTGTCGTTTGATAGTGCATCAGGTATGTTCACATTCCGTGACTCTGATATTGCACAAACAAATATTGACGAGACATTTCACAAGAGTCTCACTGTTGCAGGCACTCTACAGGCTCAAGGTAATCTAACTGCTGATAGTGCAACGATTGGTGGTATCAATCTGTCGGGTAATGACCTGACAACAACAGGTAAGTTATACTTTGCCAATGTGTTCAGTAATGTTGGTGATTTACCTGATGCATCGACATATCATGGTATGTTCGCTCATGTTCACGCAACAGGTTCAGCATACTTTGCTCATGCTGGTAACTGGGTCAAACTACTTGACTCGGACGGATTCAATCTCAACGCAGGGACAGGTCTTACCTATGTAAACTCTGCTCGTGAGTTCTCAATTACAAATACTGGTGTCACTGCTGGTTCATACGGCTCTTCGACAACAGTTCCACAAATCAGTATCAATGCACAAGGTCAAATCGACAGCGCAAGAAATATCACAATCGCTGGCGTGACGGGTGTTGACTTCGATAGTGCAACAGGCACAATCACAATTCAGACAACTGGTGGTGACTTCTCTGATGTTATCACACTTGACCCATACTCAACGAGTAATCTTGTTGAAGGCTCTAATCTCTACTATACAACTGCTCGTGCGGACTCAGCGTTTGATATAAGACTCGCTATTAAATCTACAGGTGACTTGAGCGAAGGTAGCAATCTCTACTATACGACAGCGAGAGCAGACTCAGCGTTTGATGTAAGACTTGCTGTTAAATCAACAAGTGACTTGAGCGAAGGTAGCAATCTCTACTATACGACAGCGAGAGCAGACTCAGACGCTAAGAATGCAATCAGCGTAACTGATGCAGGTGGCGATGGGTCTCTGACGTATAACAGCGCAAATGGTGTCATCACATATACAGGACCAAGTGCCGCTGAGATTCGTGCCCATTTTCAAGCAGGGACTGGTGTTACATATGATAGCGCATCAGGAACACTGTCAATCGGACAGGGTGTTGCAACAACAGATAATGTGACTTTTAATGATGTTGTCGTTTCTGGTAATTTGACTGTATCAGGTTCAACAACTACCATCAATACAGAAACAATCCAACTTGCAGATAACGAAATTGTTCTGAACTCAAACTTTGACTCAGGCACACCAACCGAGAATGGTGGTATCTCAATTCGTAGAGGTGATGAAGCATCAAAAGAACTTGTATGGAATGAGACTCTTGATAAGTGGACAGTTGGCACAGAAACGTTTGTTGCGGGAACGTTTGAAGGTAATCTTACAGGTAATGTAACCGGTCAAGTATCTGACATTTCAAATCATAGCACGACCGACTTGAGCGAAGGTGATAATCTGTATTATACAACCGCTCGTGCAGATAGTGCATTTGATACCCGACTTGCTACAAAATCTACGACAGACGTTAGTGAAGGCACAAATCTTTACTATACGACAGCCAGAGCAGATAGCGATGCAAAGAATGCAATCAGCGTAACTGACGCTGGCGGCGATGGCTCTATGTCATACAATGCTGGAACTGGTGTCATTACATATACTGGTCCATCTGCATCTGAAGTCCGAGCGCATCTTGTAGAAGGCACAGGTCTCACATATGATAGCGCATCTGGTGTATTCTCAATTACAAACACTGGAGTTACTGCTGGAACATATGGTTCTAACACTGCAATTCCTGTTGTCACAGTCAACGCTCAAGGTCAAATTGATAGTGTTGGCACAGTCGGCGTATCAGGCATCACTGGCGTTGACTTCGATAGTGCAACAGGCACACTGACAATCAATACATCGACAGGTAACTTTACAGATGTCATTACATTGGACCCATATACAACATCTGGACTGACAGAAGGTTCAAATCTTTACTACACAACTGCTCGTGCTGATTCGGCATTTGATGTAAGACTTGCTCTGAAAACAACAACAAATCTTGCTGAAGGCGATAATCTTTACTATACATCAACAAGAGCAGATTCAGATTTTGATATTCGGTTTGCAACAAAGACAACAGATAATCTGACAGAGGGTTCAGGTAACTTATACTTCACAACTGCTCGTGTCAGAAATGTCATGGTTGCTGGAACAGGAATCACTTATGACTCATCGACAGGTGTAATCGCAAGTGCATATCAACCTGTTGACACAACAGACTCCGTAACATTCTCTGGTCTTTATGTATCGGGCAATACAGTTCTTGGTGGAAATCTAACTGTCACAGGAACGACAACAACAGTCAACACAGAGACAATCAATCTTGCTGACAATACTATTCTGCTGAACTCTAATCATACTGGCTCTGCTACACAGTCTGCTGGTATTGAGATTGAACGTGGCACAGACTCAAACGCATCATTGCTTTGGGATGAAGCAGCCAACAGATGGTCAGTTCAAGGTGATGGTTTTGTTGCTGGAACATTCTATGGTAATCTGACTGGTAACGTAACTGGTACCGTATCAGATATCTCAAATCACTCAACATCTGATTTGAGTGAAGGAAGTAATCTTTACTACACAACCGCTCGTGCTGACTCAGATGCTAAGAATTCTGTATCTGTAACTGATGCAGGTGGCGATGGGTCACTAACATATAACAACGAAACCGGTGTCTTTACATATACTGGTCCTTCTGCCAGTGAAGTTCGCTCTCATATTAATGTCTCGGGCGACTTATCTTATGACAGTGCAACTGGTCAACTCTCATTTACAGAGAGAACTGAGCAAGGCGTTAGAGATATCTTCTCTGTATCTGGTGACCTTGCATATGACTCAAACACAGGTCAGTTCTCATTTACACAGAGAACAGAACAACAAGTTCGTAATCTGTTCTCATCTAGCGGAGACTTATCATACGATTCAAATACGGGTCAATTCAGCATCAATGTTGATGCTGTTTCTATCGCTGATTCGGCTGTCAGACATAAACTTTCTGCTGGTGGAGACCTGTCATATGACAGTTCAACTGGTCAGTTCTCATTTACACAAAGAACCAATCAAGAAGTAAGAAATCTGTTCTCAGCATCAGGCGACTTGTCTTACGATAGTTCAACTGGTCAGTTCTCATTTGATGTAGAGCAAGTTTATACAAAAGCAAACTTTGATAGTGACTTTGATGTTCGTCTTGGTGAGAAGTCTACTACAGATTTGAGTGAAGGTAATAATCTTTACTACACTACGGCTCGTGCTGACTCTGATGCGAAGAATGCTATCAGTGTCACCGATGCTGGAGGTGATGGGTCTCTGTCATACAATGCTGGCACTGGTGTCATTACATACACTGGTCCAAGCGCAACAGAAGTTCGCTCTCATCTCAGTGTATCAGGTGATTTAGCGTATGACAGTTCAACCGGACAATTCTCATTCACAGAGAGAACAGACCAAGAAGTAAGAAATCTTCTATCAGTATCAGGTGATTTAGCATACGATAGTGCAACAGGTCAATTCTCATTCACAGAGAGAACAGATGCCGAAGTTCGCAATCTGATGGTTGCGGGCACAGGCATTACATATGATAGTGCAACTGGTGTTATTTCTAGTGCTTATCAAGCCGTCTCGACAACAAGTGATGTAACCTTTGCGAAAGTCACTCAAGACAGTGCGGTTGCTAATAGCGTTCAATTCAATCGACTACAAGGTCGTCCAAATAATACTGCAGGAACTCTCTTCTTCGACTCTGACCATCAGAAAGCACTCTCGGTCATCATGTCTACGAGAGAGAATGCGAATCCGGATGTAACTCTGAACATTGGCCAAGAGATTTTTGTTTATGTTCATAACTTGACAGGTGAACAGATTAATAATGGTGATGCTGTCTATATTTCAGGAACTGCACATAACAAACATCCTCAAGTATCAAAAGCGCGGGCAAATGTATCTTCGACAGGTAATCCAACGGGTCTTGCAACTATGGACATTCCTAATGGAGGTCATGGTTGGGTAACTCGTTACGGTATTGTCCGTGATGTAAATACTGGCGGTTTGACTCCAGGTGGAACTCTATATCTCTCTGCTGACTCTGCTGGTAAGTTTACTCAAACCGAAGTAACCGTTGATGATGGATATCCATTTCATATCGGTCGTGTTCTGACTGCTGACTCAACTGCTGGCACAATCCTTGTAGATGGTTTCAGTGAACACTACGAGTATCTGCGTATCGAAGACAGATTGAAAGTATCGGGTAGACTTGAGGCAGACTCCGCATCACTTCTGAATGTTCAATTCAATACAACTCTGTTTGATTCACATCAACCATATAGTGAAGGTCTGTTGTATTATGATAATGCACACAAGACGCTGAACTATAATGATGACATCACTGGTATGGTTCACGAGATTGGTATTCAAGAACACCAACGTGTGTTCAACAACACTGGTTCATTGATACGAAAAGGTCAACCACTTTACTTCTCTGGTAACTATACATCAGGTATAATCGATGTTCCGACTGTTGGTCTTGCTGATGCGACAGATGTAAACGCATACAACGCACAGGGTATTGCCGCACAAGACATCGCAAACAACTCTTATGGTCACTGTCTGATTGCGGGTCAGTTGACCGAAGTGAATACAACAGGTCTGTCTGCTGGAACAAACTTCTTCGTGGGTCTTGGGCCTGGTCTGACACAAAACGCATCTCCGACATATCCAAACTTCCCGATGTGTCTGGGTTGGGTTGTTAAGACTGGTGACTCCAGTAACGGTATTCTTCTGGTCAATCAACAGAACCACTCAGTGAACTCGTTCCGTGTTCGCACATCTGCACATATCGGGACGGACTTGCAAGTCGATGGTAACCTGACCATTCTGGGTAGTCAGACTACTGTGGGTCAATCAAATGTGACACAAGGTGCGCCTTTCTATCGTCTCAATGAAGGTGACGCGATTGGTGAAGCAGGAACGACATTTACAGGAACAGGTCTTGACGATGCGTTCTTCGCTGGTCACTTTACAGGAACGTCAGCACAGTCTTATTATGTTCGCATTGACGGTGTAGGAACTGGTGCAGGTGGTGTAGATACATTTGCTGTTGCGTTTGGTAACGATAGCACATTCCAGTCAACAATTATTACAAAAGAAGAAATTACAACTAACG
>OCOX01000144.1_pt1 | contig 9399 bp, 6 predicted proteins | sample 1534681 | NCBI WGS metagenome assembly OCOX01 (sample SAMEA3275498, study PRJEB22092) | marine metagenome | biome: ENVO:01000023; feature: ENVO:00002042; material: ENVO:00002010 | collected 2014-06-20T12:20:00+00 | depth 1 m
ATGAAAGAAGCAGGATTGGATGTCGGTATTCTTGGTATGCAGGAAGGTTGCAGCGGTGATGCTGCACGCCGTGCTGGAAACGAATATCTCTTCCAGATGCTGGCTGAAACCAACCTTGAGACTTTCGAAGAAATCGGTGTCAAAAAGATTGTTGCATCTTGCCCACACTGTTTCCATACTCTCGGGAAAGAATACAAAGACTACGGCGGTGAAGACATCGAAGTTATGCACCACTCTCAACTCATCAACCATTTGCAAAAGGAAGGGAAGTTACCTCAGCCCAAACACGACGGCTCAGTCACCTATCACGATCCGTGCTACCTTGGCCGAATTGGCGGCGAACTCGATGCGCCTCGCGATGCAATTGGAGGCGTTGCAGTCGAAGCTGAACGGCACGGCAAGGATTCGTTCTGTTGTGGCGCAGGTGGCGCTCAAATGTGGATGGAAGAACACGTTGATGACGACCATGACCGAGTCAACATCATTCGCTCAAAGGAACTGGCACAGACGGGCGCTGAAACCGTTGCAGTCGGTTGTCCATTCTGTTCCACCATGGTCACTGATGGTCTCAGTGCCATCGGCTCTGAAATGGAAGTCAAAGATATTGCAGAAATTGTTTGGGAGCAAATCAAAGCCAACGACGCAGCAATTGAAGCCAAAAAGGCCGAAACGGCCGAGGCTTGAGCACCATTGAGGTGGCACAGTGAATGAACGCCTGTCACAGAGCGCTCTTCTTGCTTGGTATGCTGAATCGAAAAGGGACTTGCCTTGGAGACACACCAACGATTCATGGAAGATTCTCCTCTCGGAAATTCTTCTCCAGCAAACACAAGTGAGCCGAGGCATACACTACTGGGAGAAACTTGTCGAACGATTCCCAACTCCTCAGTCCATGGCGGATGCCGATGTCGATGCAGTTCTCCACCTTTGGCAAGGAGCAGGCTACTACAGTCGAGCACGCCGACTGCACGCTCTTTCTGTGCGGGTATGTTTGCCGATTGCGGATGGTGGATTTGGTGGCAGCCTACCCAAGACTGCGGCTGAATTACTGACATTGCCTGGAGTTGGCCCATATACGGCCGCAGCAGTTGCCAGTATTGCTCATGGGGAGTCTGTAGCGTGCGTTGATGGTAACATTCGGCGAGTGATGGCACGCCAATCGAAACATGTTGAGCCTACGATGAAAGAAGTTGAAGTCTGGGCAAATGCCGTACTCTACAAGGACGATGCAGGGGATTGGAATCAAGCATTGATGGAACTCGGAGCGACCGTTTGTACGCCTAAACGACCGCAGTGTGAGCGATGCCCAGTTTCTTCATCATGCACCGGTATTGGCGAACCGCTTCTCTACCCACAACCAAAGAAAGTCAAACGAAAGCGGCTTGACCTCAAATGCGCCCTTCGATTTGATGCCAATGGTTTGCCAGAGTTAATCCAACGAGGCAACGGGGGAATTCTTGCTGGAATGTGGGGGCCGCCGATGGACGAGAATCTCGATGTCTCCGGAATGGATTTCATCGGTGTTGTAGAACATACGCTTTCCCACCGGGACGTTTTTGTTGAAGTGTGGCAAGGTACATGTCGGCGTGGAACTGAACCAGCAGATGTGGCGATTTCATCACTCGACCGCAAAATATTGGCCCTGCGAAGGAATTGAACGCTCATTTCCATCGTTCATACCTTGCTTTGGAGATCTCTACCGATCGAAGCAAGTGTCACCATCAAGCCAACGATGAGGAGGTATTCGGCAGGTGCTGCAATGTTAATGGCAGGTTGAATTTGATTCAGCATCTCAAATTGGGGGTCTTGAAGGTCCAAACTCTCTCTTTTCCAGAAGATATAGATCCCCAGCGAGAGATTCATAATGAGAATACCTAGACCCGTCATCCACAATCCGGCTTTGCGTAGTTTTGGGGTTTGGGATACAACGTTCGAATGCATTTTATTCATCGATGCTCCCCAAATGAACCCTCCAACAAACACGAGAATTGTCGTGATGCTGTGGAGCAGGAGTGCATCGTACATGTTTGCAAAAGCGAGAACAGACAGCGATAGACCTGATAAGATACCAGAAAAAAGTGACACTCGATTCCATTTAGAGTCTTGTTCTTCGACCATGAGACTGAATCGGTATGCGAGAAAACACACGACTACGCCCGTGATGGCCAAGCCAGTGGTGAACACGATTCGCTCAGGTCCTGGATAATCCGATTCTGAAACAAAAAAGGGGATTGCTCTCGCATTACCGCTGAAAGCGTGCATCGACATTGAAGTAACGACCGTCGCCAATGGGAGAAGCCATCCAAGACGAATGAGCATTGAATCGGACACTTCGATTCCTGCGATTTGAATCCCTTCACCCGTACTCAAACTCACTGTAAGAATTCCTCCACAGTGTCTTGAATACAGGTTTCAAATGATTCCCACTCGATTCCGAGAACGTCCGAAGCCTTCTTTGACGAGAAATCAGCATCGCCTTCGAAATAGCCTTTCACTGCCTTACGGGTCATGCGGCGTTGAGCCCCAAACAGGCCCATCAGCCAATCCTGAAACACGACGATGAACATCAGTGAACGAGGAATGGCTCGGCGAGATGCCTTGGTGTGAGGGTATTGATTTTTTATCGCCTTGCAGACTTCTGCAATGGTTTTGTTTTTGTGTGGTGCTACAATGAATCGTCCTTCTGCTTCATCGATTTCATAGGCGAGGCGGTGGGCCTTTGCCACATCCCGCACGTGTACAATAGGAATCGGTATTTTGGGAACGACTGGAAACTTACCTGCTATGGCATCGGGGAAGTAATCAATGCTTGGCGTGGGTTTGACAAATCCGCCACCCAGAACGCCACCGGGATTGATGACTCGCAAATCGATTCCAAACTGTTTTGCCAGTTCCCATGCTCGCTTTTCTGATTTTGTCTTGGCAACAGTGTAAGGAGAATAGCTGCCGGTTTGCCAATCGTCCTCGGTTTTTTCACGTCCTTTTGGTGTACTTCCAATTGCAGCAACACTCGAGGTATAGATGACGCGTGGAATTTTTGCTTCGTGGGCAGCACTGAGCAGGTGGGTTGTGCCTTTGACAGCGGTGTCAATGATGATCTCCGCCTTATCCGAGTTTGAATAGACTGTAGCGGTATGGAACAGTGCGTCACAGCCCAATAGTGCCTCGGTCCATCCGTCAGCATCCAGTACATCTGCCTCAACCAACTTCAGTCGGTCTTCACAGTTCAAATCCAATGCATGTTGACGGACATGGTCGACCTTCGACGGGTCATTCAGATCACGAACTGAGCCGATGACGTTGTAGCCGTGTTCGAGTAAATCACGAACAATGTGGTTTCCTACGTGACCGTTCACGCCGGTGACGAAAATGCTCTTTGAAGACGCCGGCTTGACCTCTGCCATGCTCCCCCGACATGTGATTTGGACTTAACCTTGAAGTGAGGCTGTTCACACCGCTGGCTGAATCCCATGCCAATTCGCCTGTACGACACTCGAAGGAGAGACAAAGTTGAATTCTCAACCATGGAGCCTGGAAAAGTCTCGATGTACGTTTGCGGCGTAACCGTCTACGACCGATGTCACTTGGGGCACGCTCGTTGTTATCTCGCCTTTGATTTGATACACCGGTGGCTTGAAAAATCCGGATATGATGTTCATTATGTCCAAAATTTCACCGACATTGATGACAAAATCATTCAGAGAGCGAACGAAACTGGTGGCGATTGGAAGGTATTGGTTGACCAAAACATTGCGACTTACTACGAAGACATGGACGCATTGAACATTCTTCGAGCGGACGATTACCCTCGCTGTACAGAATATGTCGAAGACATGATTCGAATTACGCAAGACCTCATCGATAAGGGTCATGCTTACCAAACCGATGAGGGCGTCTATTTCCACATTGATTCTGCACCAGAGAAATACGGCATACTTACCGGTCAAAACATCGAGGCAGTCCGCTCTGGTGCAGGCGGCAGAGTTGGCGCGACTGGATCATCGAAGCGGGATCACAAAGATTTCGCATTGTGGAAATCAGCGAAACCAGATGAGCCGACATGGGATTCTCCTTGGGGACCAGGGCGGCCCGGTTGGCACATCGAATGTACGGCAATGTCGATGGACCATTTTGGTGCGCAATTTGATATTCACGGCGGCGGGCATGATTTACGGTTCCCGCATCACGAAGCAGAAATCTTCCAAGGTGAATGCCATACTGGATGCAGTCCAGTTGTCCACCATTGGCTGCACAACGGATTTGTTAACATCGATGGCGAGAAAATGAGCAAATCATTAGGTAATTTTTGGACCATTCAAGACATCCTTGAGAAAGTTGATGCCATGGTGCTTCGCTTCTCGCTCATCAATGCCCACTACCGTTCACCCATTGACATGAACGAAACCTTACTGAAAGATGCTGAGAGGAACTACAATCGATTGCTTGAGACCTATGTTCGAGTCTTGAAAGCGGCTTCAAGTTCTCCAAACCCAGTTGACCTTCCTCACGCTGACATCACAAGCCAACAGCCTTTCTCCCGTTCACTCGGCCTGCTTGAAAAAATGGGCGAGGGTTTCGCTCAGGCTATGGACGATGATTTCAACAGCCGTGATGCCATAGGAAAGGTGCTTGGCGCAGTTCGCCAGATGGCGAAAACCATGGACGGAGGCCTTGATGAGGCGGACCAACACGCTTTTGCTCACTACGCCGTTGATTGGCTTGAAGAAACAGCTGGTTCAGTTTTAGGAGTGCTTCCAAGCCGCGAGATGGCACTGGCTGAACCAGTGGAAGACCCACGTCGAGCAGAGGTTGCCGAACAGGTCGAACAGTTACTTGTTGCCAGAAGTGAAGCGCGTTCATCCAAAGACTGGGGCAAGGCCGATGAGATACGAGATCAACTCAACTCGATGGGCGTCGTTGTCGTCGATACTCCGGACGGACCATCGTGGAAGCTTGAGTAAATTCACTCTTCTTCGCTCGGCGTCGAACTCGACTTGTACTCCATCGGAGGTGGGGCTGGTACAAACCCTGTCGACTGCTTATCAGTATTTACCGACCCATCGAATGCGTCGTCATCCCACATCTTTTCGATGTGAGCCTCTTGACTCAAGTTCAGTTCATCGCCACCGTTTCGACTGAGGAAAAACAAACCTGCAGCAATCACGGCAAGAACTCCAACAAGCAAGTACGTTGCATTGCTTTCATCCGAATCTCCAGAGGTTGAATCTGCGTCGGAATCTCCTGATGCGTCGGTTGTGTCTGTGTTATCCGTCGTATCTGTTCCATCGGTTGTGTCAGTGCCATCCGTCGTGTCTGTTCCGTCGGTTGTATCTGTGTTGCCGCCGGTATTGTCCGTGCCATCGGTCGTACCGCCGCTGTTACCGCTGTTACCACCCGTATTTCCAGCGTTCGCTGGGTCGGTTGTCAAGTTGACATTGACGCCGTCACGGTCTCCATCTGCGTCCATTGAGATGTCGTAGTAGGCATAGAGTTTGGACAAGTCGACGTGGGTGTTGGCCCATGTCGAGCGGTTGATGACATCGAAGTAACGTTCATCTCCAGTGGTGAAAATTGGGTCTACAGTCATGCTTTTCAACTGAGAGACACCTGTGTTTGCTGCGTTCTTTCCGTCGAATTCCGTGTCGAGGTATGCTTGAACATCAGCATCGGTTTCCCAAGCGACGTTATCAGGCGCAGACCAATGTTGGCGAATGTCAGAAACATCGTTTCGCATTGCCATGGCCATTCCAGATTCGATGCTTTCCCAAGTTTGAGAGCCGTCGACTTCAGACATCGAGGTTACATCGATAGCCTTTGAGACGCCTCCGCCAGTGATTGGTTCCCAATCATCTTGGTTGATGGCGGTCATGATGTCTGTATCACCGAAGACAGCCTTTCCTTGAACGACAGTAAGACGAACATCTGCATCAATCGCTTCGATTAAGTTGCGGTAAGGGTCATCGTGGAAGGTGTCCATCACGACGATGTCTGCATACATTCCTGCTTTGAGTTGTCCAACAAATGGATCCCAATTTGCTGCTTTAGCAGGATTGCTGGTGACCATTTCAGCCAGTTCATAGTTTGTGAAATACGAATCCATGACGTCTTGATTCCACAGGTCAGCCACTTTGAGTTCATGCAAGTTGTTCTTCGAACCGCTTGGACCCCAATCTGGTGCGAGAGAGATGGTGACGCCTGCAGCATCTGCAGCCCGTACATTGGTCGTGTTTCCGTAAAGGAGAAGGTTTGAGATTGGCGACCAGACCAAATCGGCTCCGACGGTCGCCATCTTGTCAAATTGTGAGCGGTCAAGCGCTGTTCCGTGAATGACAACGGTTTCATCCATGATGAGTCCCTTGTTCCATAGAGCGTCAAATTCAGACTTACTGCTGCTGTCCACACCTTCCGCTAAATGGACGAACCAAGCGTTCAATGAGCCTGATTGATTTTGAGAAATCAAATGGCTCCCTGTGTAGTCGTCATCAGCAGCGCCACACACAGCGCAGGTAGAGATGCCATCTTGTCCGAAGTTGTACAATTCGACGTTGCGAGCCAACATGCTGTCCCAAGCGGAAGTGCCTGAGCCAGGCGAGCCTTGTATTGCAGTCACGCCACCGGCAACGGCTTGTACTTCGGCGTACTTCATTTGTTCACTAGCCATTCCCCAACGGCTGTTTTGTTGAATGTTGTTTTTCATCCATGTGATACTTGGGCCGTAATCGTAGTTGTTGCCCCATTGGTAACGGTTGGTGTATCCACCTTCGTCTGAGCGTTGACTTTCACTCAAGTGGACATTGAAGTCCCATAATGGAATGTGATTGTAGTGGACGTGATTGTGCAAGTCAATGAGCCCTGGGTAGATGGTACCGTTGGTTTCGATGATGACCGCATCGGTGAGGTCAGCGGTGACAGGAACCGAGGCACTCGACGACCATACGCCTTCGATTTTACCGTCTCGAACCAATACATTTCCTTGGTTTAGAACGCTGTTTTCGTTTTCCATGGTGACGACTCGGCCTTTGAGAATGAAAGCGTCGGAACCTGTTTCTGAAACCTTGAAGCATTTGACGATGTTGAGAGCAACGGTAGAGTCAGCGTCGCCTGGGCCCCAACCAGGAGACGGGTCGACTTCAATTGCGTTTCCAGAGGAATCAATCACAATCGAGTTGCCGTAGAATCCGAATTCTTTTGGTATCGTCATTGAGTTGGCGAGCGTGTTCGAGGTGTCGGTAATGGATACAGTTTCCTCTTCAAAATAACTCAGTACAATGTCAGAATCAGCGCTGAATACAACGATTCGTTGATCGGGATCAATCACTGTATTCCAAGCGAGTTGACACGGCGGGCTACCCGATGTTGAACTGAGTACCCAATCCGACACATTCACTGGTGATGAACCGGTGTTCCACAATTCGATAAATTGGTCTGAATACTTGCCGTAGTCACCGTCGTTGTTCCAATCAACGGCATTGTAGATGTTCGCATTGGTTGCATTGGACTTGAGTTGGTTCGGGCTTCTGAAAAGTTCGGAGACCACGATGTCGGAATTTCGTGCATCAACTTCGGCGACGTTGGCTTGTTCAAGCGAACTTCCATCGGCGGGAATTAAGGGTGCAAGAAACAAAACGAGGACAAATAATGTCGTCAGTTGGGCGAGGCGCATGGAATGGCGTTCCGCAGTGAGCACATGAACTCGTCGCTTTGGTGGTTTGGAACGAACATGTTGAAGTAGCGCCGATTTTGACGAGATAATATGGCCACAGTAGAGATTCTCGAACCGAACTTTTCCGACATTATCGACAACAATTCACTCGTACTGCTCGACTTTTGGGCGGAATGGTGTGGGCCGTGTAAAGCCTATGGTCCGGTCTATGAACGAGTATCTGAAGAGTTCCCGGATGTTGTTTTCGGTAAAATTGACACCGAAGCTGAGCCAATGCTCTCTCAATCGTTTAACATACGCTCAATACCAACGACGGTTGCTTTCAAAGATGGCATCGGTGTTTTCATGCAGCCAGGGGCCCTCCCAGAAGATGCTCTACGTGACTTGGTCGTCAAACTTGGAGAACTGGACATGGATGAAGTCCGTGCCGAGATGGAAGCGCAAAAAGCGGCACAAGAAACCGAATCTGAGTGATTCACAAGCCGATTCAAACAGCCGGTGTGTTCAAGAAACATACCCCGTCCCGTAGTAACATGAACTTCCGCCCGTGGCTGATTTTGTTCGTAATGTTGACAACCAGTTTGTCCGGATGTTTCGGCGAACAATTGATTGACGAAGGCGGCGTGGAAGCATCGTACGATGTTTATCCTGAGCCTTGGGATCGCAGTCAAATGCAATACGATGATTCAGACATTTACTCTCGTGTGACGCAGAATGGCTCATACCCGATTGATACGGTACAATCCGTCTATGTCGCAGTTCCAAGCATCACTGCTGCGGACGGGGGCTCCGGCTTGACCGGCGGCGCTGAGGTCCATCTTGGACTTTGGATGCCTGTGATTGATGGATGCGACTGGACTGCTGCCAATCTCTCAGCGGAATGTCAAATCCCAGTTATTGCTGAAGTCGGACCGTACTACAACGACGGAGATGTCGACGCTCTCACTCCAGCCGACCGACTTGGTAAGTTCCTCATCGAGAACTACGTGCCTCACGGATACGGAGTTGCACAAGTTTCCGTATTTGGAACCGGTGAATCCAACCATTGCATGGACCTCATGGGGACTGACGAACAGCGCGGCATCGATGCAGCAGTGACATGGCTCGGAACGCAACCATGGTCCAACGGTAAAGTCGGAATGATTGGAAAGTCATACGACGGCTCCACGCCTTGGCAAGCAGCAACGTTTGGCAATCCTCATTTGGCTACCATTGTTCCAATGTCGGGACTCATTGGTGTTCACGAACTCATGTGGCGCAACGGCAGTATGGAGGCCCGTGGTATGATTATGCACAACGGAGTTTACGGCTCATTTGGCGTCGATGGCGATGCAGAAGACCCAGAGAACCTCTGTGAAGGATATCTTGAAGGCTATCTTAACGGGCCTGCTGCATATCTTTCTGGCGGAATGGTTGACTATGCAGGCAATACCTACTGGACTGAACGCTCCTTCCTCGATCGAGTCGTTGAGAACTATCAGGGTTCCATCTACATCATACAAGGTATGCAAGACTGGAATGTTGATCCTCACATGGCTTTCCCGACGCACCAATTGGTCGAAGCCGCAGGCATCGAAACCAAGACACTTGCAGGCCAGTGGGCCCACGATTATCCCGACCGTAAGACCGGCCATGAAGCACTTCCCTCGGGCGAAGGAGCAGAGGCTTACCCGTACACTCTCCGCTGGGATTGGGCCGATGAGATGCTCTACTGGTTCGACTGGTACCTCAAAGGC
>OCOX01000145.1_pt1 | contig 9397 bp, 8 predicted proteins | sample 1534681 | NCBI WGS metagenome assembly OCOX01 (sample SAMEA3275498, study PRJEB22092) | marine metagenome | biome: ENVO:01000023; feature: ENVO:00002042; material: ENVO:00002010 | collected 2014-06-20T12:20:00+00 | depth 1 m
AATCTACGCCCATCGAGAGAGGTTGGCACGCCCATGGAGATGCGAAGGTATTGTCGATTATGCACATGATGTTGTGTCGCTTTGCTATATCGACCATGGCAGGTATATCGCACACTTTGAGAACCGGATTTGTAAGAGTTTCAATATAGATAATTTTGGTGTTTGGTTGAATAGCTGCCTCGTAGGACGCAGGATCCCGCATGTCGGCCATCGTGACTTCGATACCAAAACGTGGCAGCTCTTCGGTCAAGAGACCGTATGTACCGCCGTAGACATCCGGAGAAGCAACGATGTGGTCGCCAGCGGAAAGAAACGCGAGGAGTGTTGTTGAAATTGCAGCCATTCCTGAAGCAAAGACTTCAGCATCTTCGCCCTCTTCTAAGGCGATTAACTTCTGTGCTACTGCATCAGAATTAACGCTGGAAAGACGGCCGTATAGAAGAGTGTTTTTTGCACCTGCAGCCCATCCAGCATAGCGTTCATCGGTTAATTTGTATGTTGAGGATTGAAAAATTGGAGTGTTTACTGCATCACCAATGTGGTTGGTTCCGCTGTGAACTGCCTTGCTTCCAAATCCGTTAAGATTGTCTTTTTTGTCAGTCGCCATAGTATCCCTCAAAGTTTCCGAACCGTCGCCCGCAATTTACTCTTCCTCATGGGCGGCTGTGAAAAATTCAACGATGATATTGCCCATGAACAATGCTCCACCACCCACCAGAATCCACCCAGTCCATTGGTCTAATCCCAAACTTAGGCCGTAAATTGTGGCCCAAACCGGCTCAAGTGCGTAAATTATAGCCGCTTGAATTGGATTCAAGTATCGCTGGTAAAGGTTGAGTAAAAGGAGGCAGAAGAATGAGCCGCCAATTCCCAAACAAAGGACTTGCAGGAAGACGCCGTCCTGGAAAATTAAACTCCATTGTTCAACAGTCCTCCCGCCCCCAAAAGCGAACAGAAGGAGGACAGAACCTGCAGCAATAACGACGAACGATGTGAGCGTGACACCTATTGGGTCAATCTGTTGAGTGACCTTTTGTGTGTAAATGATGTGGAGAGCGAAAAACACGGCGCATACAACAGTGAGGATTTCGCCGACCCCCCATGTAAGATGGGGGGGCCCTTGGATGAAGCCCGCTCCAAAGGTTGTTAGAAGAACTCCAAAAAGGAGAATTTTAGTTGGTCTAGATTTCGTGAACAATATTGTGATCAGGGCAGTGAACACGACGTAGAGGGAAGTCAAGAAAGCGGATACAGAAGGGGAAATGTCGTCGAGGCCTATCATTTGCGTCACAAAACCAACAAGCATTATGCTGCCAAGGAGAAGCCCCCCTTTCCATTGTTCAGATTGGCGTAGAGCAACTCTTGCTTTGGAGAAGGAGAAGAACATTACAATTGCTGCAATAATGAAACGTGCTGCGACCAAAAGAGCAATGATCTGAAAACGACCTTGCGACTGTATTTCAGGCTCAAGGGTATTGAGGGCTTGTTTCATCCAGATGAATGTGGCTCCCCACACCGATGTCACGACGAGGAGTGCCAACAATGCCTTTCTACGCTCAAACGGAGATAGGGTTTCGCTATCGAACGCTGTTGGCGCTATCGTAACTTGTTCCCCCATGTCTGTTGGCAAAAGTTCCGCCAAATGAGTATGACGGCGTTGATGAATGGTTTTCAACCGCTTGAACACTAAGACTCAAGGAGTGAATGCGGTGTGTGAACACCATGACGGCGAATGGTGTACAAGATGTGCGCTCGTGGGAGCAACCAATTGAGACTGGACAAATGCCAGAAAACGGCGCTGAATTCGACGCAATAGTCGTCGGTGGTGGGCCTGGTGGTTCGTCTGCAGCAGGATATCTTGCGAAATCCGGCGCTAAAGTTCTGCTCATCGAAAAAGAAGTCTGGCCTCGAGACAAAATCTGCGGGGATGCTGTAGGAGGAAAATCCCTCTCCCATGTTCAAGAACTCGGAGTGAAGGCTGATTTAGAGGCGACCCCTCACTTTCGCGTAACTGGAATAATGTTCTCCTCCCCAAAAGGAAATTCGGTTCGAGTCCCCTTACCAGAAGAAGATGTGCAGCGATTGGAAGCGGGGTATGCATTGCCTCGCGCTCAGTTCGATTCACTCCTCTTCAATCGCTGCCAAAAGCTCGTCCGAGATGCCGGTGGTTCAGTTATCCAAGGTGGAGAAGTTCGTTCCGTCTTGTTCGATGATGGAAAAGGCGGCGAAGATCCTGGCGAAGGCAGTGGAGATGCACGGCATGCCTCGGGACTTGTTGTCCGAATCGGCGGCCGGGGTGGCGAAGAGCGAACGTTCCACTCGCGTGAATTGGTCGGTGCTGGCGGGTACAGGTGCCCTGTCGCACGCTCTGTAGTCGAATCCTCGTACGGCGAGGAAATGGTGGACAGAGACCACTACTGCGGCGGATACCGAGAATATTGGAGAAACGTCAAGGGTTGCGAAGAAAGCTCTGGAGATATTGAAATCCACTTTGTTGACACGGTGATTCCTGGTTATTTCTGGCTGTTCCCCGTTTCAGAAAACGTAGTTAATGTCGGCATCGGCATGGTGATGGGGTTGATGGATAAGCAGAAGAAGAAACTCAAAGCCCTCCAAGCAGATGTTATTGCTAATCATCCTATGTTCAAAGATCGATTTGCTGACGCCGAACTGGTGCCGGGTTCTGCCAAAGGGTGGCAATTACCGTTTGGCTCGCCACGCAAAAAAGCTGACCGTCAACCTCGCCGCTCCAGTATGAACGGAATTCGGTTGGTAGGAGATGCTGCATCCTTGGTCGACCCGTTCTCGGGGGAAGGCGTAGGGAATGCCTTGGTCACCGGAGAAATGGCTGCTCGCCATATTCAAGAAAAATTGCCGTTTATGGACTATCAAGATGAAGTTTGGAAAGTTCTTGGCCCAGAATTAAAGAATTCTTTCCGAATGCAAAAATTAAGTCGTCGTTCATGGTTACTCAACTGGTTTGTTGGTAAGGCCGAAAAGAAGCCTGCGCTTCAAGAAATGATGACGGAAATGATTGCAAGTAAAGAGGCACAAGAAAATCTTCATTCGCCTTGGTTCATGATGAAAACATTGCTCTTCTGAGGGAAAAAAATGGATGCACAACTCAATGAAATTGACGCTGTTTTTCTTGACTTAGACGGAACGATTTATTTGGGCGGTGAACTCATCGAAGGGGCACTTGACTTCCTCAAACGTTGCGATGAAAAGGGAGTAAAGCGATACTTCCTTTCCAATAACTCGAGTCGGTCAGTTAAGCAATACGTGAAAAAATTACAGGCATTTGGAATACCTGCTGAAGAAGATGAGGTATTGCTTTCAACACACGACCTGCTCTCATGGCTTGGCGTCAACAACATCACCAAAACCTGGTTGATTGGTACAGAGGGGATGCGGGAAATGCTGGAAGAAAAAGGAATTGAAACCAAAAGCAAAGATCCGCAGTATGTTGTTCTTGGATACGATACTGAAATATCCTACGATAAAATATCTCAAGCCAGTGTATTCATGCACGCTGGTGTACCCTTGGTTGCAAGCCATCCAGACATGGTATGCCCCTCTCCTGACGGAGGATTGCCTGATGTTGGAGCTTACTTGGCCATGCTCAAAGTAACGACCGGTGTTGACCCGGAACACATCTCGGGAAAACCAAACGCTGGTATGATTCTCCACAAAATCGAAGCTTTAGGCCTCGACCCAGCCCGATGTGCCATGGTCGGCGACCGGTTGTATACCGACCTCGCTATGGCGACTCGGGCCGGTTGTGTCGGGGTCTTGGTTCTATCAGGAGAAGCGACTATGGACGATGTCAACGGACTTGAACAAGGCGCAGAGCAGCAGCCAACTGTTATCGTCAAGAGCGTGGACGAACTGTTGCGGTGATGTGATTTATGTCGTTTAAGGTCCGATGGAATTGGTGGCGTTCCCGCCGCTTGAAGCATCCACCGGATGACATCCACCGTGCAGGCGAATTGGCCGAAATGAGATTGTGTAAACTCTCAAGAGCGGCTGGCCGAGAAAACGGTTGGAAAATCTATGAATCTGTGCGGATTCCTGATCCTGATGGTGGCCGTCGAGAAATTGACATGGTTGTTATTGGCGGAAATACAATGTTGGTTGTCGAACAAAAGCACTGGGCAGGCTCATTTGTCATCACCGATAAACATCATTTTGTTCAGAATAGAAACAACGGTACGCAACATAACCACGACGGTGTAGCAGACCGAATCGCCCGTAAAGCGAGAATTCTTACCGCCCTTCACGACAAACGGCTGGAGCCCCCTGCTTCACCGCATACTGAAGAGCCGTTGAATGTTGACGTTATCGTTGCAATGACGCACCAGAGACTCGATTGGCCTGAAATTCCTGACAATTTGGCAGCCAAAATGGTTGATGAGGCGGGTTTCATCAAGATCTTGGAAACGACCGCTCCGGGCGATATAAATCCGGATTTAGTCGAGACACTTGAAGGATTCAACACTTGGGATGAAGTCCACTTGCATGGTGGCCTCATGCTCAAGGGAGATGTATATGCATTAGGTCTGAGCGAACAATTGCGCTCATGGTTCACAACCCGTAATGAGAACGTAGAAGCGGTTGCGACGCATCAACGCTCCTTGTTTTCTCTGTTCTCAAACAATCCGAGTGAAGTTACACTGAAGACCGGTGGCAAGAACATCGTCGCAAAAATCCCCTATGGCTTGAAACTCGAAATGCATGTTGTCGGGGAGAAATCTCCGCGCAAGGTGGATTGGGCCAACATAACTCACATCAATGTCTCAAAACCACCTGCTTCATGGGCAAAGAACATCTGACCTCATCACGAGGTTTGATGAGGGTTGCTTTAGCGGCTAAGAACATGGCAGAAGCATGGATTGAGGCGATTGGACTCCTAGCCGGAGTCATAGGAATCATCGCGTGGATTCCACAAATTATCCAAGTCTGGGTACACAAACGGCACGATGGTATCTCATTGGCTACCTTCGGCGTTGTATCCTTTGCACTCGGACTATGGCTGCTCTATGGCATCTTGGTGGACTCTTTTGCTATGATTGCAGCGAACATCATGACGCTCACCGTGATTGGCGCCGTCATTGTCGGCGTCTACCGCGTTCGCAAAAGTGAAACACAAGCTCAGTTGTAAGATGCTTTCGTGGTCGAAATAATCACTGCCCCAATCTTGTATGGGTCGCCGTTCGATGCTGGTCGTCGATCTTCAAGGCGCCCAACCCAACCGTCTTCTGGAACGGTTACTGGGATTCGAATTGATGCCCCGCGGTCCGACACACCGTACGAGAATTGATCAATCGATTGAGTCTCATGAAGGCCTGTGAGACGTTGGTCGTTGTATTCGCCGTATACGTCCATGTGCTTCTTGATGTTCTTGCCAAATTCTTCACAAATCTTGGTGAAGAGTTCTTCGCCACCCTCATTACGCATTCTCCCATCTGAGAAATTCGCGTGCATGCCAGAGCCGTTCCAGTCGCCTTTGACTGGTTTTGGATGGTATTCAATGTAACATCCATAGCTTTCAGTAAGGCGGTCGAGAAGGTATCGTGCAACCCAAAGTTCATCCCCTGCTTTCTTAGCACCCTTGGCAAATATTTGGAACTCCCATTGACCACATGCAACTTCTTGATTGATTCCTTCAAAGTTTATTCCAGCATCAAGGCAAAGATCTGCGTGTTCTTCGACGAGAGAACGCCCGTGTGTGTTCCTGCCACCGACTGAACAGTAATACATTCCTTGAGGTCCAGGGAATCCACCAACCGGGAATCCAAGAGGGAGTTGGGTTTCTGTGTCCATGATGAAATATTCTTGCTCAAATCCGAACCAAAAATCTTCATCGTCGTCTTCAATAGTAGCTCTTCCGTTGCTTGAGTGAGGCGTACCATCAGCATTCATAACCTCGCACATAACGAGAAAACCGTTGAACCGCTGTGGGTCGGGGTAGATAGCAACGGGTTTGAGAAGGCAGTCTGAGGAGTTTCCTTCAGCTTGCCGAGTTGATGAGCCGTCAAAGTTCCACATTGGGCATTCTTCGAGTGTTCCCGTGAAATCTTTCTTCACGAGTGTCTTGCTTCGCATGTTTTGAGTTGGGAAGTATCCGTCGAGCCAAATATACTCTAGTTTTGCTTTGTCCATCATAGGTATCACCCCAATGCCTATCAAGACGGTATATCAAACATACGCTCAATAATTTCTGTTTTTTATTTATCAAACGATTCTAAAAAAGCGAATATACCACTCATGTGACGATAATAGTCGCCCCAAGGCGCGTCGGTCTTTACTCATATGTTCGCTGAATTTATGGTTCCATAGACATTTGAACAAGACGGTGGTTCATCCAAATTTAGAGGGTTTTACCTCCGCCGACCGGTGAACTCATGTCCTCGGGCAATCAGGGCTGGATAATGGAAATCCCAACGGGAGGTTATCTGCGACAGTGGCGTAAGTCACTCGGCCTTACACAATCGATGTTGGCTGAACGCTCGGGACTCACGCAATCAGTTATTGCGAAAGTGGAGAATGAAGTCGTTGATCCAAGGGTTTCCACTTTGCGAAAAATGGTTCGAGCGCTCAAAAGGGAAGAAAGCCCGGGTAAGGCGCACACTGTTGGAGACATTATGGTCAGCGAGATTACGACGCTGGCTCAAACCGACACGGTCCAGTCATCCATCGACAAGATGGTCACTGGGGGCATCAGCCATCTGCCTGTGTTGAATTCGGATGGTTCGGTCATCGGTTTGGTTTCTGAATCGAGTCTGTTGAAAGAAAACGTATCCAAAAACGCTCTTGTTGAGGAAGTGATGAGAGTTGATTTCACGTTGATTGATGCCGAAGTTTCCATTGGTGAAGCTCGGAGACTGCTGGATGGTTCGGAACTCTTGCTGGTGAGTCAGCGAGGCGAATTGGTCGGACTTGTCAGCAGAATCGATATGATTCGTGCACTAAGAAAGGGCAGCGCTTAGAGCTAATTATTGGCGGCGTCTTCCCCTTGCGGCGTGATGAGCGTCATACTTCCGTCTCGGACGATTTGGTGTACAGTCAATGTCCCTCCATTCACAGTCACTGGGCAAAGGATGCCGCATGCCGGAGCCAGGTAATCCTCTCCAGTCTCAGTAAGAACAAGTCGGATGCCGTGCCCTGCTGGAAGGATGGCGTCAATGGCTTGGAACTCCATCAGCATCGTCAGGCTTTGGCCGGGGAGAACTGTTGTTGGGTCGCTTCCACCACGGTAGTACCGGATGTCCATTGTAGCGTGACCGAGTCGAAGGCCGGTTTCAGCATCCTGCATTTCTGCGAAAACTTGTCCGCCGTCCATTGCTGCAGTCACGTCGAGGTGAAGTGTAAACAAACCAGAAAGGTGGGCGTCTTGTTCTTCAAACAGCGCAGGGCAATCGAAAGTTACACCTGATAATCCTCCACCCCCAACACTTGCTCCAGCAACACGCTGGCCCGTTTGAGAACAATCTGCTAAGGGCTGTGCAATGGGTTGTGCATCAAGGGGCGGCCAAGTTGATTCGATTCTCCATTCGCCGTCGTTACGCTGGATTTGGGCATGGAGTTCTGGTTTCTCACCAATCCCTTTAAGGTAATATTCGAACCATTCAAAGAGGTCTTGAGCCCAATCCCATCGCGTCATATTTTGAATGGCTTCTCCGCCATAGCCGCTGTCTTGGGCGTTGTGTTTTGACCATTGGTCTGGATAATTGTGCTCCCACTGACCCAACATGCCGCGAACTTCGAAGCCTCCGTCAACAAACATCTGGTAGCCAGGGAAAACTTGGTGTGGGTCAACGTTCCAATCTTGCATCCCCTGAACCCAGTAAACACTGCCGTTGTAATTTTCGAAGGCTTTGGTGAGGTGTTCCCGTTCATCGTAATAGTTTGACATATACGGGTCAAGTTCACCGGCGCCGTAGGTCACAGGTCCGGCAAAGAATCCCTCGATGATATCCGGACAGATGTTGTCAAAGTCATCTTCGTTGTAGTCGACGGTACTGCTGAAATAATTCATGTGCATAACTTGGCTTCGCGCTTCGGCACTGCCGTTTTTGTAGAGGAGTGGGTGAAGACCGGTTGTCCCAGAAATCGGTACAATTGTTGCGAGGTGTTCGCTGCCGAGTGCTGCGGCTTCCCATTGTGTGGCCCCTTCGTATGATTTGCCGTAAAGTCCGACTTTTCCATTGGACCAATTTTGTGTTCCGAGCCATTCGACTGCTTGATGAATGCCCCAGCCCTCGCCTTCACCTCGATAATCGAAACAACCGGACGACTCTTCCGTGCCAAATACCGACACTTGAGCAAAGGCGTAGCCGTGAGGGATGTAGTTGTCGTAAATGAATTCGCCGCGACCGGCTCCAACAACATAGGTAGCGCCGGATTCATCCCCGGGTTGGCCGAAAGAAAAGTAGGGGCTTACTACAGCGATAACTGGGACTTTTTCACCAAGTTCGGTGTTTGAAGGCAACCAGTAAGACAGGTGAATATTGGAAGTGGCTGGTCCCGTCTCCCAAACACCTGACGTATCGACTTCAAACGTTGCTTCCTGAACTTCGAGAGCGGTGTAAGGCCCTGGCTCGAGAACGTAAGAGTAACTGTCCGTCCAGTTCCAATCCAATGTATGTCGTTCCCATTCCGAGGGGTAGCCGGTTGAGACAGATGGGTCGGCTTGTGACGAATCACTACCAAAACATCCCGAAAGTGGACCGAGGAGGACCAGCATGGACAGGAATACTGCGATTCGCATGGTTGTGCCAAGCAGGGGTTTGCCATCAATGTGATGTTTGATTGACGGTATCAATGAAGAGGTGGGTGCGCATCGCAAACCATGGTCGTCTTGGTAACCGGAGCAGCTGGATTCATTGGTTCTCATGTTGTTCAACGCTTATTGAACGAAGGAAACGATGTTCGTGCGACTGTTCGCAACCTCAAGAACGCTCAATTCCTCGAATCGTTGAGCAAAAATCGCCGCTCATCTCTCGAAATAATTCAGATGGATCTGCTTGAAAGTGACTCTGTTCACGCGGCAGTTAACGGATGCAATACGATTATCCATTGTGCAGCAAGCCTGATGGTGGGCGTGAAAGATGCTCAAAGGGATGTTGTGGACCCATCGGTAACTGGCACGCTAAACTTGTGTGAGGCTGTACGCCAAAATGAGTCGGTTCACACCATCATCCACACATCGTCTGTTGCGGCCATTCGCCGGACTGAATATGAAAATGGCCAAACTTTTACTTCGGAAGATTGGTGTGATGATGCAACTTTGAAGTCGAATCCATATGGATTGGCAAAAGCCGAAGCGGAACGAAAAATGCGCTCATTCGTTGATGAATGTCACCGTTCAGCAAGAAAAATGAGGTTGGTTACTCTT
>OCOX01000147.1_pt1 | contig 9389 bp, 5 predicted proteins | sample 1534681 | NCBI WGS metagenome assembly OCOX01 (sample SAMEA3275498, study PRJEB22092) | marine metagenome | biome: ENVO:01000023; feature: ENVO:00002042; material: ENVO:00002010 | collected 2014-06-20T12:20:00+00 | depth 1 m
CACAGCATCAATCCAAGCACCCCAACTGGAGTTGCGTAAGGAATGAGCCCAGAAGCATTCTCAATCGTGATGAATGGTGGTACATCGTTCATGTCAAAACCTGGAGATGAGATAAAGCGAACATCGAGTAAATCCAAGTCGCAGTCACACAAACTTACCGAAATTCTCTCCGGGAACAAGGCACTTTGAAGGGACAGCCAATCATACTCGCTTACCGAGGCAGGCCGTGTACCCCAAGCCGGAACTGAGATGGAGCCAGTTGCAGGAACAGATACCATGTCAAAGTCGACATGGAACACCGAGGATTTCGGTTTCTCATCAACAATCATCATTGCTTCCAGCATTAACATGTCGAGGAGCAACGAACGCCCTGCAAGAAGGATGAAGCGCACGGTTTGTTGCTCAAGCATGCCTTCATCCGTGGTTTGTGCTCCACCGCGACTCACCTGTGAAAATATTGCCTGATCAAGACGCAAATCTTGGAGTTCTGGAACGACGAGTTGCCACCTTCCATCTGGAAGAGGAAGTGCTTCCTCCACCTCAAGCCGGAGTTCTAAACGTTCACCGTCAAGCATCCCCCATGTAGAGCCGGTGTGCGACACAAGAACTTGTTCTGGGACTCCGGGATACGACGCATCCCACAGTTGTTGTAATCGGTTTTCAATCAATTCGTCTATTTGGATTTCAGTGTCCGACTGAACTTCATCGGCCAATGCCCACATCGGATGCAGGATGCCACCAACGAGGAGAAACAGGACTCCGGGGGTAAAGGCTCCAAACCTCAAAAGCGTCGAAGTTGAGTTTCGCAGGCCGTCAACAGCAAATCCAGCAAACAAAAGAAGCGAAATGAAAAGAAAGCCCGAGGAATGTTTTGACAGGGAGAGCGGCGAATCCTCGTCTCCTAAAACAGCGCTTCCAACGGGATAAAACGCCTTACCATCAAAGTCGGCTGGAGTAACTGGTCCGGCGCCTTCAAACGCCAGTTGTCCCGTCCAAGTGTAGGGTTGGAACTTTCCTGCAGTCCCACCAAAACAGAAGGTGTAATCACCAACGGGCATAGCCCTCCATCGGTACGTCGTGCGGGTTGAATCGTCGTCTTCTCGTACAAGAACTTCAGGGGAGTTCGAAAGTCGGCCTGATGGCTGAATAAGGTCGGGTAAGCCATGACTCTGTTGGAGTTCAATAGGCACAGATTCCCATTGCAAGTAGATGTTGAGAACCTCATGCTGTTCGATGGTGAACGTCCAACAATCTCTGTCGTTTTCGAGAAGGGCACCATAGTGCACGGTTTCAAACTCAGTGGAGCGTGGTTCCAGATCGCTTGAAGGTTCATCGGAGTTACGAGATTCAATGTCTTCCGACCATGGGATTTCGAGTTCCATAAATGAAGACCCTCGCAAATGCAATTCCCAAGTTCCGGGCCGGTCCAGAACAAATGTCATTCGAAGACGAACTGGGTCTTCAGGCCACAACACGCGCTCCCCGTTGAGGTTGAGCGGTTCGTCTTCGAGCGTATAGGGACTTGTTGTGGAAACGGAAGGAACAAAATCAGCGTCAAAGTTCCATTCGGTCAACGATGAGCCAAGGATCAGTGAAACATCCAATTCCGGCTTATTGTACCCGGAGAACTCCCCCGTAAAACGCAAATCCAAAACCATTGTATCCAACAAAGAAGGGAGCAGTGCCAGTTCAAATTGCTGGGGGTCCATATCGAATTCAAGGGTAACTGTTTCAGGTTGGGCGGGTGAGGCAAAGACATTGTTGGATACGATTTCTTCACCGCTTGCTACCGATGTAAGTTGGCAATCGTTATCTTGGATACACGATAAGAAAAGTTTCCCACCATCAGGCGATTGATTGAGGTTTGCTTGAGAAAATGGAGCACAGAATGACAGCAAAAAAAGTCCAAGGATGGCCGCCATCTGAATGTGGTATGAGCGTTGAACTTGTGAAGAACGGCTCATGATTAACGCAACTCTCCATCGTGTTTCAAATCAGTGGTGTATTGTTACAACAGAACTGGGTTTTTCTTGTCAATAAGTACAGTATTGCACTTGCGACACCGGTATCTTCGTTTCGAAGGTTTTTGCCTTGGAAACTCTTGGCCGCAGGTCGTACAAGACCACAACCAAACCGCCCTCGCTCTGCGTAAAGCTTCGGTAAACAACGGACCTTGTCGGCCCGCAGTACTGCCTGGCCAGGCCGCCTCTAATTGACGAAAGAGCTTGTTGTGTTCTCGTAAACCCAGAGCATGGATGTATTCATGATGCAAAACGAAACCAGAATAAGCCTTCCATTCAGGTTTGAGCATCTCTGGATGAAGGTCAATCACTTCAACATCTTTTGGTTGCAACGAACGAACATCGACACCTCGCTTCCAACGTGTGACTCCGTGTCGCTGTGTAGCATTTTTCCTTAACACACCTAAAGGGATGCTTCGTAAATCCTCGACCTCCGCATTCGCCCACTCCGGCATATCAAACATGACTTCGAGAACAAAATCTCGAATTTCCGATAAGAGCAAACTTTGCTCTTCGTTGGGTTTTGCCATTAAGCCTTCAACCCCATCGATGATATGCGGGATGGCCCTCTTTTACTGCAACGAACAAACCGCTGCCTGTAGCACAAACTTTGCCGTTTGCCTCCAACAACAATTCGATTTCAGCACGGTCATCACTCAACTCTTTGACTTGACTGGTGACTTTCAGTGGGACATTCAATGGAGTTGGTCTCCGGAGTTTAACGCTGTAGGAAGCAGTGACAGTACACGGCGGCTCGTCTAAATTCTGTGCATCCATCAATGCGACTGCTGCAGTCCAATTACCATGGCAATCCAAGAGAGTTCCAATGATCCCGCCGTTAATCATGCCAGGAAAGGCTTGATGGTGGTTTTCTGGCAAAAATTCGAGAGAAAGGCCGTTCTCTATTCGGACGCTGTTGATTCGCAACCCCTTTTCGTTGGCAGGTCCACATCCAAAGCAAATCGAAGTTGGAGCGTATTGGCGTTGGACACCTATCTCTTCCATACTCACGGCAAGACTGGCAAGCACTTGTTTTCTTTGCCTACAGGTGTAAACATATACGCATTCTTATTGAGGTGGTGAGTATGCAGAGACCATGGCAGGTAAGAAGCGCAAGGCGAAAGCCAAGATTCGTGTGGCTCATGAATTACCTCGAAGACGCAGAAATGCGATTCAAGAAGCCATGGCCGCCCACAAACAGGAAGACAGACCGGAGTGGGACAGGAGTGCCAAATGGAGCAACACACGATTCTATCGTAAAATCATCAAACCTGGTACCATGCGAACCGTACACCTTCCGCTGTTAGAAACCGATCTTGGGGATTCATGGCCAATACCTGTGACAATCCTCCATGGAAAGCGACCTGGACCAACAATCACCATTCTTGGCGGCGTTCACGGGGATGAGCTCACCGGTCCTTCGACCTGTACCCATCTGCTCTCAAACGCATTCACCGATGAAGGAAAGCCACTCGACCCAACAAAATTGGCAGGCACGATTCGGATTGTACCAATCGTGAACCTCCCTGGATACAGGTCAAAGTCGAGATACTTTCCTGATGGTCGTGACCTCAACCGCCACTTCCCCGGAGACCCAAAGGGTTCGACAACCAAGCGAGTTGCAGCCCAGACATGGAAATACTTGTTCTCAGATGCTGATGCAATCGTTGATTTACACAGCGCTGGAAAAGGGAGATCGAACATGCCACAAATCAGAGCGAACCTCGCTCATGCAGGTTCAAACATTCTTGCAAAGGCATTTGGGATTGAAATCATCCTCGATTCAAAACCACCATCTGGCTCGCTCCGAAAAACAGCCATTGCACAAGACATACCTGTTGTAACCTACGAAGGCGGTGGAGCGAATGTACTCGATCACGAGTCTGTCAAAGTCGCAATGCACGGCGTTTTGAACGTCCTACGCTCGTTCCGGATGATTGACGGAAACCCATTGCGACCCCGCTTCCGCATGCTCGCAAGCGGCTCGCATTGGCTGAGAGCTGGTGAGGGTGGTCTACTCGACATGTTCGTTTCAGCAGGCTCAGTCATGCGTGAAGGTGAAGTGATTGCAACGATATCTGACCCAGGAACACCTGGCATTACGGTAGATGTCGTCGCCCCGGAAGACGGATTGCTTATCGGTGCAGCAACGGATCCTTTCACTGCTGCAGGTATGCCGGTTGGGCATTTCTTACCCATCTCAAAACACCTCAGATTGCTCAGCGACCAAATCGATACCAACGGCAGATTCCTTGTGTGTGGCTCTCAAGGTGAGGCGGTATGGAGAGAAGAACAGGATGTTGACGAAGTTGCTGTCGAAGGTGATTGGAGCGGCGGAAGCGTCGACTCGGAATGGACCATCACAAAGGAAGTCAATGCCGAACAGGGCGACACATTCACCGACAATGAAGAAGAAGCCGAAGCCTAATCACGTATTGAGGAACGACTCAACGGTATCTTTGACCTCTTGCTCTTCCATGTTTCGACGCTGACTCTTTGCGACTTCAAACACATGAGCGACCAAGTCATCCGATGCTTCATAGCCATTTTGTTCGAGCCACCAAATGATGTTTGAGCGGCCAGCCATGTGCCCGATTCGGATCACTTGCTTCAATCCAAAATCTCCGGCAGGAACTCCAGAATAAACTCGGTCTGCAAGCCAGTTATCGCCTTTCTTCATTGCTTTGATGACGGCTGATGCGTGAACACCAGTTCCTGTTTCAAAAGCATCCATGCCAAACACAGGATAATTTCGAGGGAGAGGGACTTCGATGTACTCGTTCGCTTTCTGCATGTATGCGTCAAGTTGAGTCAAGTCGTTGTCGATAACTCCAAGCAATTTCAAATTAACCAGGGTTTGGTCAAGCGGAGCGTTACCTGCTCGCTCACCGACACCAAGTGCGGTGCCATGAATGACATCTGCTCCGGCTTCCACTGCAGCGATGTTGTTTGCCACGCCAAGGCCCCTGTCTTGGTGCCCGTGCCAATTGACTTCAATTTCAGATCGCTTGTATCCTGAGTCTTTGATAACTTCTTCATCGATAAATTGGAGCAGTTGTTTAACACCGTTCGGAGTGACGTGTCCACATGTATCGCAAATGCACAAACGTCGGGCACCCAGTTCCATAGCCCGCTGATAAATGAGTTTGACATCTTCTGGCTTGGACCGTGTGGTATCTTCGGTTACAAACATCACTGGCACATCATTATCGACAGCATAAGATACGGCTTTTTCCATAGTGGAAACGAGTTTTTCCATTGTCCAGCCTTCAGTATATTGTCGAATAGGACTTGTTCCCAGGAATGCACTGGCTTGGATGGGGATTCCGTGTTTTGCTTGCATCTCAACCAGAGGTTCGATGTCATTCATGAGGGTGCGAACTGCCGCTCCAGGTCGGATTTGATAATCGTTCTCAGTGATATGAGAAAGCATTGCATCAATGTGTTCCAGATGAAAAGGACCTGCACCGGGTAGTCCAAGGTCGACTTTCTGTAGACCCAAAGTTTCCATGAAACTTAGCAGTTCAATTTTTTGTTCAATGGTTGGATTGCGGGCACTTGGGCTTTGTAATCCGTCTCGTAGAGTCTCGTCATCGAACCATACACCGTGCGGATGGTTCGCAGGGTTTCTGTTCAATTCGTAGTCTACTGTGTTCCAATCATAAATCAAAGAGCGCTCGTCCATTGAACATCACCGCAACGGCCGACTTGGGCCGGTGCATGACGAGACACCATGGAATCATGTTTCAATGCGTCGGCTGAAAGAAAATCACTCTTCTTCTGAATGAATGGCTTTCAGTGCCTGTGCAGCTTCAAATTCTTCACGAGTGACGATGCCATCGTTGTCGGTGTCCATTTCTTCAAACTCATCAGCAGGGGTTTCAAGCAACTCAGCAGGCAACCGTGCAGCGAAGATAATGTGGTCTACAAAGCCAGTTCTCTTGGCGTTTCGGAGTTCCATTACTCGCGTTCCTTTGGATTTTTTATTCTTGGTTTCCTTGGTTTGAGCTGCATTGATCCGAATCATCATACCCTTCTTGGTAAGGAGGAAAAGATTGTCATCAAGGTTGGGGATTTGACGTGCACTGATGATGAAGTCGCCGTTCTCATGGTCAAGATTCATCGTAAACGCACCCTTTGCACCCGGTTTCGTCTTGCGGTATCCATCGGTTCGCAGTTTTCCTTCACCGGTTTCGGCATCGATCTTCTGATTGCCTTCAGCATCCAAATCTGGAATCTTCTCTGATGTACCAAGGCGGCTACGCTTTGCCATTCCGTTGCGGGTAATGGTCAGAATCTGCGTATCGGTATTTTCAGTGGCCATCATTGCAACTACGTGTCCACCGTCTGCGTTCTTACGGTTACCGGTTTTGATACCGTACACACCTGCCGAAACTCGACCAGACGAACGAATATCAGAACAGGCAAATCGACTTGCAAACCCAGTGCTTGAAATCATCACGACAGAAGAATCGTTGGTACCGGTTCGAACATTGACAAGGCTGTCGTTGTCAAGTTTGAAGCGGAGTGCATATTTGCCATTGCGGTTAATACGCACATACTCTTCCAATTTGGTTTTCTTGATGAGTCCTAGACGGGTGGCAAACAAAAGGAAGTGGCCTTCCGGAGACTCAAGCAAGTCACGCGTAATCGGTAAGATGGTCACGATGTTTTCATCGTCCTGTATCTTCTCAATGACGTTACGGATGTGGCTGCCACGGGCATGACGGCTTCCAAGCGGAGTTTCCCATGCCTTGAGGCCATAGACTCGACCCTTATCGGTGAAGATGAGCAACCTGTCTTTACTGAAACATGTCACAATCAATTGAGGAGTATCCTCATTCTTCGTTGCAACGCCCTTGAGGCCTCTGCCGCCACGGTTCTGGACACGGAAGAGTTCCACTGGCATGTGGCGAATGTAGTTGTCTTCGCTCAAAGTGATTGCAATGGCTCTCTCTTCAATCAAGTCTTCTCGGTTCATGGAAAGAGGCATTGGGTCAATGAATGAACGGCGTTCGTCGCCGTGCCGTTCAACCATGTCGTCCAACTCGCTGAGCAAAATACTCAATCTGCGTGTTCGAGAAGCAATGATTTCCTGTAGGTCTGCAATCCGGAGCTTTAATTCTGCGTGTTCATTTTGAACTTTGTCGACGTCAAGTCGGCTGAGCTGATACAAACGACGTTCAGCGATAGCCTTCGCTTGCGCTTCAGTGAAACTAAACGGCGCAATACCCGGCATGGTTTCATTTCCTTGAAGAACAGCTTCAAATTGTTCACGGCTGGAACTGGCTTTCCCGACTGCAACGACATCGTCAATACGGTCTTGTGCCATGACAAGGCCTTCGAGGATGTGTGCACGAGCCTGTGCTTTGTTCAAGTCAAATTGCGCTCGGCGTTCGATGATTGATTCGCGATGTGAAACGTGTGTATGCAGCATAACTGGTAGTGTAAGGAGAACCGGTCTTCCGTCCAAAATACCCATCATATTGGCCGAATACGACTCCTGTAGACGGCTGGATTTGAAAAGTTGATTCAAGACAGCATGTGGATCGGCATTGTTCTTGACCTCAATGACGACACGGATACCTTCTTTCGAGGATTCATCACGGATGTCACGAATGCCAATGATTGTACCCTTGGTAACCAGTTCTGCAATATGAACCAGCATATCTGCCTTTTTCACTTGATACGGGATTTCATGAATAATAATACGCTTGCCCTTTGAATCGTCCAGAACATCGCACTTTGAGCGCACGTGGAATCGGCCTTTTCCAGAGGAATACATATCATAGATTCCGTCGATTCCGTGAATGGATGCACCGGTAGGGAAATCAGGGCCTTTGACATGCTCCATGTATTCTTCTATAGAGATTTGAGGCATGCCAGTGTTGGCCTCCCCTTCCTCGATAATCCGGTCAACGTGCATATGGATAGCACCCGCAACCTCAGTTAAATTATGAGGCGGAATGCGAGTAGCCATACCGACCGCTATTCCATCGCTTCCGTTGAGCAAAAGGTTTGGCAGTCGTGAGGGAAGAACGGTAGGTTCTTGCTCCGAATCGTCAAAATTAGGCTGGAAGTCAACGGTTTTCTTGTCAATGTCTTCAAGCATGTGCTTTGCAATTTTGTCAAGCCGGCTTTCCGTGTAACGCATAGCTGCAGGAGGGTCACCGTCAATTGAACCAAAGTTGCCTTGCCCATCTACAAGCGGGTATCGAAGTGAAAATTCTTGAGCCATTCGAACCATTGTGTCGTAAATGGATTGATCACCGTGAGGGTGGTACTTACCCATGACTTCACCGACTGAACGAGCAGACTTGCTGAATTTTTTCTCCGAAGTATGACCGCCTTCGTGCATTCCGTAGAGAACTCTACGATGGACCGGTTTCAAACCATCTCGAGCATCAGGTAGTGCTCTTCCGATGATAACTGACATTGCGTAGTTGATGTACGACGTTTTCATCTCATCGTTAAGCGGATGGTTAAGAACATTCTCCGTGGAGATTGTTTGGTCTTCTTGTTGTTCTTCATCAATTTCATCAGATGTCAAGGTTGGTCACCTCCTTTGCATGGCGCTCAATAAACGCCCTTCGATCAGGAACATCCTCGCCCATGAGAATTTCAAACATGCGATTGGTTTCTTCGGCATCTCGGACGGTTACCTTGAGCATGGTTCGCGTTGCTGGGTCCATTGTGGTCTCCCACAATTGCTCTGGGTTCATTTCACCCAGACCCTTGTAGCGTTGTACGCCGATTTTTGCGTTTGGATTGTCGCCCCGGAGATCATTGATAATGGTATCACGTTCATCATCAGTGAACGCATACTTACTTACTCGGCCTTTCGACAATTGATACAATGGTGGCTGAGCGATGTAGACGTGCCCTCCAGTGATTGCGGGTCGCATGAAACGCCAAAGGAAAGTCAGCATCAATGTCCGAATGTGGGCACCATCAACATCTGCGTCGGTCATAATGATGATTTTGTTATAACGTAGTTTTTCCGTCTTGAACGACCCTTCATCTTCAGGGTTGTTGCCAACTCCAGCACCGAGTGCTCGAATCATCGTTTGAATTTCTTGATTTTGGAACACCTTTGCAATGTTGTGCTTTTGGCGTTCGACGTTCAAGATTTTACCACGCAGTGGGAGAATAGCTTGTATTCTTCTGTCGCGTCCCGTTTTAGCAGAACCGCCTGCAGAATCACCTTCAACCAAGTAGACTTCACATTCGCCAGGATCACGAGATTGACAATCAGCCAACTTCCCAGGCAGGCCGCCACCTTCGAGAACGCCTTTACGCCGCGTAAGGTCTCGTGCCTTACGAGCAGCCTCACGAGCCTTTGATGCAAGAAGTGCTTTATCGACAACT
>OCOX01000150.1_pt1 | contig 9316 bp, 10 predicted proteins | sample 1534681 | NCBI WGS metagenome assembly OCOX01 (sample SAMEA3275498, study PRJEB22092) | marine metagenome | biome: ENVO:01000023; feature: ENVO:00002042; material: ENVO:00002010 | collected 2014-06-20T12:20:00+00 | depth 1 m
CAAATTGCCAGTATGAAATTCGCCGTGCGTGTATGCGAGCAAGTCAAATCAAATGCTATCGTCATGGTTCAGGGAACCGCTACGGTCGGTATTGGGCCAGGTCAAACCAGCAGGGTTGAAGCGGTACGCATTGCTGCCCGCCGCGCTGGAAAACGAGCACAGGGCAGCGTTCTTGCTTCTGATGCCTTCTTCCCATTCAAGGATGGATTAGAGCAAGCGGCAGATGCAGGCGCAACCTCTATTGTTCAACCAGGGGGCTCGATTCGAGACCAAGAAGTCATCGATGAAGCGGACGCAAGAAAGATTTCGATGGTCTTTACTGGACACCGATTATTCCGTCACTGATCTCCAATGGTAGGTTTGAAGGCGAGACGACTCAAGGGCCTCCCATGGGACATCTTGCAGACATCAATAAATCGTATTTCGGCCACCTCGTCGGTGCATGGAAGATGGCGTTTTGGTTCGCACTTGGCTCCTTACGCCTCATCATTCATGGAATCCTACCAAATATCGATGAGCACGCAGGACAACGAACTGTTGACAGGTATTCGTCACCACAACAGCTTCAGGATTAAGCAACGGTGGGAACTCGCCATCCGACCCACCAAACTCCAATTGCGGCAATAATTGCGATGGTGGTCTGTCCGAACCCCGGGTCACCAAGAATGGTGATGTACCAAATGGAAAAGAGCGACACCAGCGCAATCAGTCCGCAAATGACGATTTTTGAGTGCAAGGGAAGGGCACGCCCCGAGCGATAATATCCAAGCAGGGATGAGCCGAATAAGCGGTTGGTGAGCAACCAACGGAACAAGCGTTGCGAAGAGCGCCCGTAACAATAAGCGGCTGCGACCAACCAAGAGGTTGTTGGCCATCCGGGAAGAAAGACTCCAATGCCGGCAAAGAACACAAAAACACTGCCGATGACAATCCAGATGCTGCGGACAACTGGATTGGCACTGGGTTTGTGTTCAGCCAACACCATCATGATAACTTCTTCATCCCTCAGCGAGGCATAGGTTTCAGCAAGTCGTAATGATGTTTGCTTGCGAGTAGTCGCGGGCGACACAACGTGACCGGTCATACGACTCCCCAATTGCCCGTGAGGAAGGCGTGAGAAAAACCCTTGCTTTCAACGGAAAGATATGAAACAGGGCAGGAATTGGCCTCATCATGGTTGAGAGCCAAGTGGGCGGGCGCATCGCTACTGGCGAAAGCCCTCTTCGCTGTGCAATTCTCCTATCCGGTTCTGGAACTGGGATGGAAGCCCTTGTTCGAGCTCAGCAAGAACAGCACCTCCTCCACCAAACAACGGTCGTGATTTCGAACAAAGCGGGCGCCCCTGGCCTTGCTCGTGCACAACGCCTCAACGTGCCGACCGCCGTCATTGAACATCAGCCCGTAGGCGAGACCCTCACACGCGAAGAGCACGAACAACAACTACTGTCATGTCTACAGAAATTCAACGTCGAACTCGTCGTCCTCTCGGGTTATATGCGCCTGCTCTCGCCCTCATTCCTCAATGCTTGGAATGGACATGTCATCAACATCCACCCTTCGCTCCTGCCACATTTCCCTGGCGCCCATGCCCACCGTGATGTTCTTGCTGCTGAAGTAACCATCACAGGATGTACCGTTCACGTGGTTGATGAGGGTATGGACACGGGAGCCATCATTGCTCAACGCAGTGTTCCCGTATTGAAACAGGACGATGAAGAACGGTTGAGTGAGCGTGTCAAAGTCGAAGAACACCGCCTCTATCCTGCCGTACTCACATGGATTGCTGAAGGACGTGTTCACCATGAAGACTCAACAGTTTCTGTTGATGGTCTCGAAGGTCTTCGGCTGAGTTAAAATTCGTAAATGCCGAGGCAAAACCCTCCATTTGAACTGAGGGCAAGTCTTCCAAAAGGTGTCCAACGGACGCCGCATCTTCAGCAAAATCATAGCCTTGAGGTATACGGGCAAAAAGCGGCTGTCTTCGCCCATTTCTGTCCAGGGGAACTCCTCCAATTACAGTCCGCTCAACAAGGGCTTGAAAAGCCTCTTCCGTCATCAAAAAAGCATCACACGGGAGAAGTAAGCACGATGAATCCACTCGTCTACAAGCCCACGAAATAAGGTGGTGAATTCCTTGCACGCCAGGGGGGTCCGGCCATACATCTCCTTGAAACAAAGCGGAACGTTCCTCGGCCCCGCAGAGAATGATAATTCGAGACACCCCACATGCACCAAGCATCTTCTTCAAACGACTGACGCCTCCAAACATCATCCCCTTATCTTGACCCATACGCAGGCTTTCACCGCCTGCTAAAATGAACACGGTAAGCGTCATCAGTTCCCCTCAATGCATTTCATCAAGTCGGTCAAGAGCCAATTCCAACTCTTCAAGCAAACTGCGAACCCGTTCAAGGAGTGCCTTTCGCTCTCGGCTAGAACGAGCTTCTGGCAACCATTCCAACAATCGCCTGACGTCGCGAGCATCTCGGTCCACCGTCCATTTCAGGACATTTTCGAGAACGGGATCTTCAGCCGGGAGAAGTCGTTCCGTCATGTGGGTCACTTACCTCCGCTCTCAATGAATCCTCCGCTTGAAGGATATGGCTTCGAATTCGCTCAAACATCTCTCCTCCAGCCGGGGCTGTTTTGATGAGTTGTTCGCAGGAACCGACTGAACCTTTTCGTAACGAGAGGAAAAGGACACAATATTGGTGCCAGTGGTCACTTTGGTCGGCGGCGGCAATCAACCATTCATCCGAGGGCGCGGGATGACCCGCTCTGGTAATTTCTTCTGCAACTTCCAGAACAACCATCAAGGCTTCTTGCCGCTGAAGCAAGTGAATAAACGCCATCCACGGGTCTTCACCCAAATCCTCGGGAGAAAGGTTTGCGAGAAGCAACCCAGCCATGCTCAAATCTTCCCGACCGTGCCGTTTCCAAAGCGCCGGGATCATTTTGGCGAGAAGGCGACGTTTGGGAATGGCGGTCAGCATCCATGAACTCAACTGCCTCAAATCAGGTAAAGGCGTCCCGATGTGAAACGAAAACCCCCCGTCTCCAGTGGTAATGTCCGTCCGCGGCTTATTGGTAAAATCCGGCACGCATTGTTTGTATGCAGTTAACAAAAATTTCAGAGTGCGGCGTTTGCTGTTTAATGAGCGGCCTGATTGCTGCTCCAACCAATCGTCAAGGCGCGGATTCAATTTGAGTCACCTTCGTTGGCTTTCTTGCGAAATGAATCAAACAAGTCACCAACCAACCCAATCGAATCCCGAAGTGTGTCCATCAACGTATCAATCATCGCTTTATCGTCGTACTTTTCTTTGACCATCTCGCGTAATTCTCGCTCGATTTCAGCATGTTGGGCATCATCGATATCAAATTGAGAGCGAAGATGGGCAAGAACCCTAAATTCGTCTTTTGATAGTGAGGCATTGACGATGGCAACTTCGAAGACTTTGGTGTAGATGGTGCGCATGTCTTTGGGTGAAATTGATTCACCAGTTCTTGAATCGAGGCCCGCTTGGATTGACTCGTAAATGTAGGCAGGCTCGTCGGAATCAAGGTTGAGGACGCTGGCTAATTTGATGATTAACCGCTTTTCTTCACGCGTGAGCACGCCGTCGATGAGCATGACCTCTACGGTAGACCTGAAAACATCCAAGGCTCCGAGTGTTGCGGCCGACACATTAGAATCCAAGACCTCCGACTTCTTGAAGAAACCGTATGGAAAATCCTATCTTCAAGGGTGAATGCTCCCACAGGGTTGAAAAGGGCTCAGCAGGTGGAAGGCATGTTCACATTCACTTTCACCCGTTCGTCGGGTGGTTGCAATGAAGCCTTTGAGCACGGTTCAAAGGCCATTCAAAAGGGTGCTTGCGAGCAAGAGGAGGAATACTCATGAAGAAGAAAAACAACTCAAACCGCGGTGGCGGTAACAAGAGCAAGGCGATGAAATACCAAATTCGCGCTGATATTAAGGTGAACGGAACGGTCCAACGCAAGGACATCATCGGTGCCATTATGGGGCAAACCGAAGGATTGCTTGGAGACGACCTCGAGTTGCGAAAGTTGCAACGCACCGCACGAGTCGGACACGTTGATGTTGAAACCGAAACCAAAAACGGTAAGGTGCACGGCGTCATTACCATTCCAAGCAGCATGGACAACGTTGAAACCGCGATTATTGCAAGTTCGCTGGAAACCATTGACCGAATCGGTCCGTGCAACGCCATTATCAAAGTCGTTGAAATCAGTGATATCCGTGCAACAAAGCGTACGGCTGTTGTTGACCGAGCCAAGGAACTACTCCTCACCCTGGTGAATTCAGGAGAGGCAGCATCCAAGACCGTGATCGAAGAAGTCCGCTCCGTCCTCACGGTTGGAACCGCAACGAATTTCCACGGCTTGACCTGTGGGCCAAACGTAGAATCCTCGTCTTCACTGATTATCGTCGAAGGCCGTAACGATGTCCGCAATCTATTGAACTGCGGTGTTAAGAACGCTATCAGTGCAGACGGTGCAGGCAACATCAAGCAGGAACTCATTGACCTTGCAAACAGCAAGGAAAGTGTCACGGTCGCTATCGACGGAGACCGTGGTGGTGAAATGCTGTTCATGCAATTGTACGACATTATGAAGACCGACCATGTCGCACAGGCTCCGGTTGGCCAAGAATGGGAGTTATTGCCCCAAAAGACGGTCACCATGTGCCTCCAGAAGAAAACAGACGCTGCCAAGTTCAAGCATCAACTCGACAAGAAGATTGCCGAGGACAATGAAAAATACGGCGGAGACAAAGATTGGGACAAAGACATGGAAAGCGACGCCGATGCAGAGGCTGAAACCGCTCCTGCGGACATCCAAGAATTGTTTGACATGGCCGATGAAATTCCAAAGAACAAGGCCATCATTCGTTTTGCAGACGGCACATATTCCGATCAAATCGGCCCCTCAAAACTTGAGGAAGCCATGAAGGAAGCCGAGTCTGCAGACGCTGTGATTCTCAACGGCCCTGTGACTGGAAAGGTACTGAATTACATCAATCAGTCTTCAGCCACCACGGTGATTGGGACCAAAGAAGGCAAGGACTTCGAGTCTCCAGAAGGCGTCAACATTTGGTTGGTCGACATCCACCGTTGAAATTCATCGGTTTGTATAAATCGTCTGCGACCTTTCGCCGAATATGGGCGAAGGTATTGAGGCCGACTGGCCAAGTGACGACATTGTACCCGTTTCCGAGGAAGAACCTCACGGCGAGCTTGAACAATCATCTGCTGTTGATGAAGTGACCGCCAGTGGATCCGATGATATGGAACCAGGGGAGTTGCCTGAGCAGACTGAACTCGCAACGCGTGAATCTTGGACTTTCCCAGTTCGGGCAGCACCTATCTTAGCACTGCAGGGCGAAGAGGTCACAGAATTCCCACTCAGCCAGCACCGCTCAGGCCACGAATCAACATCCATTGTGATGGACGACGAATTGATGCGAGTTGTTGAAGCCCGCTATGATGCCGATGGAGTGCGTCGATTGAACGTCCGCATGGCCTTGGTAAAGGAACATATTTCCGGATATTCACACACGCATTTAGATCTCTTTCGCCGCTTGAACCCAGTATGGTTTGCTTCCATTGGTTTCGGATTACTCGCAGCTACTACGGTTGCTCAAAGCCTCCTTGTTCTCGGAGGGGGGTTGTTCATGTTCGCAGGCATTGCAGGCCTCCTCATGTCCAAATTAGACCTGCACCGGATTTCCTTTTCTGACCACGGAGGTCGTCACGATTTCTATCTGTCAGGATGGGGGCAAGAACCCTTCTTGATTCACAACAGCACGGCTTTACTCGGGCCTGCTTTCGTTGACTTTTTGCGTACTGGAACGCTTGAAACTCAGCACATTGACGCCGTAGTTGATTCCATGGCACAACCGCCTCAACCCGCTCTCGAGGCCAAAGACCAGTCAAGCGTTTTCTCGCAGGAAATCCCCTTGCTTCCTTCCCCACAAGAACCCGTTACGACACCAATCACCCCGCCCTCCTCCGAAGAGACAATGCCTCTGCCGCCACCATCAGAAGCGACTCCATCTCCAGGGCCACCGGTTTCAATGCCCGAACCACTTCCACCCACGCCCCCGACGCCCTCGGTCATTCCACCACCGCCTCTGACGCTACCCCCAGCGCCTCTGCCTCAACCCGTAGCATTACCTCCAGCACCTCTGCCGCAACCCGCAGCATTACCTCCAGCACCTCTGCCGCCGCTGCCACTAACTCCGGCCCCTCGCGCAGCAACAATTGAGGAAGACGCTCTTTGGGACGACTTGAACTGATCAGGCCTTTACGCCACCAGCAGAAGGCAGCATAACGCTCTTTGATAATCGTTTGATTTCCTTATCGAGTTCTTCCAATGTTGATGGCAACGGCCATTCATCCTTTTCCAGCGGTACATGCTTTCCAAGTCCGGGGATTCGTTTGAGGGCCTGACCCAAAGCAACGGCATCATCGAGGAAATGGCCTTGAGCGCCACTGTGTCTCGCCTCAAGCCTTCGGCGCATCCATCGCTTCAGCGGCGGAATCATGTTGACAAGATGGTTCAAGAGTTCGGCTCTGTGGCCGTCACCCTCATTTCCCTCGGGAAGGAGCCTCAAGGTCAAACGTAGGAGCCGCGCGACTCGGACATCCCGGGGCGTCACATTGACATGGCCTGCAAGGCCTCGGCGAACGAATTTTACACCTTCTAAACCATCGTTCTTGATGCGTTCAGCCAGGTCCTTGAGGCCCAATAGCGCGAGGAGTTCTCGCAATGCATCAAGGGATTCTTTTGTTGCTTGACCTGCTAATTCCTTCTCACCAACGACCTCGCCTTTGTGCTCTTGAGTTGTTTCGGAGATGATTGGTCGCGTGGCTTCCTCCTCCACGAATTCATCTTCTTCTTGCCTTGCCAACTCCAGGGCCTCTTGCTGGTCGCGCCATCCACTCCAACGAGTTGCTGACCATTTTTCATCTTGCCAAAATTCGTCATCTGTCAAACCATCTTCGCGAATGATACCATCTTCGCGAATCTGTACTTCGCTCTCCTTTTGAGGTGGTGGCACTGGAGCAACTTCTGGCTTAAGGCTGGCTTCGATAACAGGTTCAACCTTGACCGCCTCTCCTTCTTCCTCGGCCACTTCTACTTCTTTGACGAGTGCAGGCGTTTCGTTGTTCAATGGGGCAGCCTCCTCTATCGCCTCTTCAGATTCCTCAACCTGCTCCATTGCTTCGAGCATCGCATCATGTGCATCGTCAAGTGGGGATTGAATGGACGGTACATTCGGGGAAGAAAGGGTTTCTTTAACTGGAATGAGCGTAGCGTGCGTCAATTTGGGTTGCCACAAGACAATGCTGTAGGCTGCATCTTCCACCTCACGTCCCGCAAGGCGGGAGGAATACGCTGGAAGAGAGGCACTCAATTGTTCAAGCATCTGAGGCTGGCGCATGTCGCGCTCAACTTGGAGTCCAAGTTGTACATCATTGCCCCATGGGAGGTGTTGCAGACGCCGCCGCAACACATCGTGTCCTTCGATAAATGGGCGTGCACGGCTCAATTCGAGTGCGACTTCCATCGGCTCTTTCTCCATCCGAACGAACCACGACTCAACGTTCCATCCTTTGCCTTCAAGCCCCTGCAGTTCTTGACGGAGGCCTTGGAGAAAACGTGGAGGCAATGGACGAGATTCAGTAGCTTCATCCTCAAAGGACCGGTTCATCTGTAATGACGCAATGTATGTCTCAAAGGCCTTGAGGCTCATGGAATCGGTCTGGACTTCTTCTCTCAGGATTCCCTGACGGCGGAAGCCTGCTAATTCCTCTTCCAACATAACACGGTGACGTGCGTGGCGACGCGAAACATCATCGAGGTAGGCTTCGGCCTCGCCCATGACCGCTTCATTCACCACCTCCCCACGCAGAAGGTGGATTCTCACTTCCTGGTCTTCAACACCATCAAAACTGGTATCCAGTGCTTCAAGCGCTTCAATCAATTCTTTTCGACGATCCCAACGAGGGCGCTCATGTGTGATCATCTCCAATCCTGTTAACGGGTCATCAAAGATGCGTTGGCGCCATTGGCCAAGATCCAAGCCGGCTTGCTCATAGGTGTCAATCAGAGCCAAACCGTCCAATTCCAATTCCTTCCACAAAAGGTCGAGTTCATCAACGGCGTCACGCAAGGCTTCAGTCTGATCGAGATGCCCCAAAAAATCCCGTGAAGCCTGCACGCGAGAAGGCCACATCGTCTCAAAGCGCGACCACCGTTGTATGAGGCCGAGATGCACGGCCACCGACGAAGCAACATGGTCGTGATTTGTCTCCCACTCCATCAATTCGCTTGGATGAAGTTCCCCTTCGTGAGGAAAGAAGATTCCTTGTTGACGCCAGCGGTCAAGCTGCTCTGAAAGTTCCTTTCTGCGCAGTTCAAGAGTTTGAGCTAGCGCATTCACTTCATCTCGAATCCCGTTTAATTCCCCCTTCTCGTCCAGAGCGTTGACGTGGTCACACCGCACCTCAAATTCAGTGGCCAGTGAGCCATCAAAGGGGTGGATGAGTTGACGTATAGCCAAACGAAGGTCTTCCTTTGCATGATGGAATTCCTGCCATTGTTCAACGTGATTCAAGGCATCGAGCAAGGACATCGATCCGACGGGCCCAACATCGTGACCGCCCTGGGCTAAGAGAGCGCGGCCTTGTTCAATCATGTTTCGCTGTCGTTCTTCATCATCAAGAACAGTCTGCAAGTGTCGGAATAACTCATCAAACCGCTCAGGATGTTCAAACAAATTGTAGAGGGGAGTAAGGGCGGAATGACTTGATTCGTCAAGTCGTCCAAGACGGCGATACAATTCCTCCCACGTTTCACCTAAATCTCGCTCATACCAAGACTGCTTCACCCGATTCAACGGAGGTTCCCACGGAGCGACATCGCGCAACGCACGTTCAAAATCACTGTAGAGTTGTTCAACCTGAAAGACATCGTGACTACGACTGGTGTAATCTTCGCCATTGATACGAGTTCCAACAGATGTCCGTGAAAGCCAAATCAAACGGTCTTCGATTTCCGAAGCCGTTTCTCGTCGCTCTTCCAGCCATGAAAGCCGCTCACTCCTCCCATTCGGGTCCTCATTGAGGAAATCGAGCATTGCATCTCGCCTAAACCCAAAACGCTCAAGCGAAGCGAGGCGGTTTTCATACCACACTTCATCCTGCTCTGATGAATCCATCGGCCTCAAGACACTACGGTCACGGGGGGGCTTTCAATATGAACGGTCCATGAAGGAGAAAAACAC
>OCOX01000151.1_pt1 | contig 9283 bp, 9 predicted proteins | sample 1534681 | NCBI WGS metagenome assembly OCOX01 (sample SAMEA3275498, study PRJEB22092) | marine metagenome | biome: ENVO:01000023; feature: ENVO:00002042; material: ENVO:00002010 | collected 2014-06-20T12:20:00+00 | depth 1 m
CACCTTTGCGTCCGTCGGAAGATTTCGTGGATTCAACGGTCTGGCTTTCACTCGACTTTTCAGTTACCTTATCGACGACCTTCTTCGCTGCAGAAGATGTCTTTTCTGCCGCGGATTTTGCCGCAGATGTGGATTTCTTAGCGGTCGTCTTGACTGCGGACTTGGCTTTCGAAGTTGCCTTCTTAGCAGCCGACTTTGATTTTGATGCAGCGGATTTAGCTGCAGATGTGGATTTCTTGGCGGTCGATTTGGCTGCGGACTTGGCTTTCGTGGTTGCCTTCTTTGCAGCACCTGAGGCCTTATCAGCGGCTTTAGCAGCGGCGCTAATTTTGCTAGCAACCGCAGCACTGAGGCCTGCTTCCTGGAGTTTTTTGGAGCCAGCGGATGCAACTTTCGAGACGGTATCGATCTTCGCAGATACCAACTTCTTCGCTGTTGCAGCGCCGATACCGGGCAATGCAGTTAATGTCTCAATCTTCGAATCTCCCTTTCCAGCCATGGGCTCACCTAACAGTCCATGCGGGGCGCGACTCATCAATACTTCTCCCGTTACACTTGCAACAATGCGTTGGATTGATGGTGCGTGAACGGGTGCGCTGACCATGGGCAAACACGACACCTCTGGTAATACCATTGTTGTCTATGCCCAGGTCGGGAAGGCCAAAGCAAATCATAGAGTGGAATTGGATACCGGCTTTCTCCGTCCAAAATCATTCACCTTACCGAGTAAAATCGTATATCTTGGCGATGTCGCGACGCATCTTCTTGCCCATTTGGAACACCCTGAAACACCAGTTTTCTCAGAACCGCCGAATTTCAACGAGCAACGTTGGTCCTTCTTAACGCAAAGTGGAGAATTGCGGGTTGCGGTTTCTTCGCGTTCATACTGGGGATTGGGATTATTCAATTCGGGATACCTTAATCGGATTGAATTGGAGGGTTCACCGGCATCGTACGCTCGCTTGATGTACGACCTTTCGGCATCTCTCTCACATCGTCCATGGGAGTTTTCACATTCAACGGCAGCAACACGTTTCCTTTCAAAGCAAATCGGAGAAGTTTCTCTCAAGTCGAATGAAGTGGTGTGGAAGGAGGGGTTGGATATGGCAAGGGCAGTGTTCGATGAACGGTTGTTTGCACTGGAAGAGCAAGGTAAAGCCGTTGAAAAGCGACTTAACCAAGCCCGTGAGGGCGATGCGAACGAAAAAGAACAAGCTCTGCTGTCAATCGATTCCGCTCATTATGATTTAGATATTGCTCGCGGAGCCCTTGCTGACGGCAATGCGCCAGCATTTGAAAGGGCGTTGGCGAGGGCTGAAGCGTATTTCATCGAGGCTGACCCTGCCAACGATAACGGTACATCCGCAGGATTTGAGGATGAAGTGCCCCAAGGTCACGTGCTCACATACGATGGTGCAGAAGAAGAGATAGCTTTTGTCGATTTAACTGCAAATGGCGAAGAAGAATGACATTCTTTTCCGCGTCGCGTTGATAAAGGGGGGGCAACTCGCAGAGAGTGGTCCACATGGCTTCAAAGAAGAAATCCGACGGTAGCGGTATCCAACAGGCTGCAGGTCTTATCCGATATTTCGACGAGGAATCGGAAGATGCTTGGAAGATTACTCCTTTCCAAGTTTATGCTGCATGTATTGGTGTTGGTACCTTCTTTTACCTTGTCAATCAAGGCGTTATTCAATGGTTTATGGACCTGTTCTGAACTCAAACAGGTTGAATCATTACGATTCTGTTTTCTTTCTGCGCCATGCACTGTGCAACTTTCATTGCCGTTTTCATGTCTGTTGTCCCGCCGATAACTTTCTCTTGGTCTCCTTCGTGAAGTATGAGTTTGTGCGTAATGTTGTACAGTGTGCCTTCTTCAATACGTTCGAAGACCCAGTGTTCATTTTCGATTCGAACCATAGCAGGGATTTCCACAAGTGGCCCCATCTGAGAACCTGTGGCTTGAGTACGGGCTTTGAGGCCTTGTAGATCACGTACTGGGCTCCAATTCCTTCTTCGAACTGGTGCTCGTACTCGCTTCTTTTTCGCTACGCCTTCTCTAAATGCTCTGCTCATGAGGGTCCCATCCCTTGAAGCCGTTTGACTTCGTTTTGGAGCGAACTTGGTCTGCTAATAAGAACCGCGACGGTTTCGTTGGATAATTGGGCGTTTTACCGACATTTACCGGGTAGGCATACCGCAAGAGGCGAGTGAAAAGACACCGGTTTACATCGGTGAGTTCATCAAATACCGATGGTTGGAGTAGTATGGAGACGTCAACATGAGCGATATTCCCGAAGGTCAGTACTACACAAAAGAGCACGAATGGATACGCGTCGAAGGCGACGAAGTGGTGATTGGAATCACCGACCACGCCCAAGATGCTCTCACAGATATTGTCTACATCGAACTACCTGGCGAAGGTGAAACTCTTGCTGACATGGATGAGTTCGCAATCGTCGAGTCCGTTAAATCCGCATCCCCCATTTTTGCACCGCTCGCTGGCGAAATCACTGCAGTGAATGAAGCACTCGAAGACGCCCCCGAACTCATGAACACCGACCCGTACGGCGAAGGTTGGATTGTGAAGATGAAGTTGGTTGACCCAAGCGCAGTTGAATCCCTCATGAGCGCTGCCGACTACAAGTCAGAAATTGGCGAGTGAAAAGTGTGATCAGTGAGCGCTGGAGCCTCTATGTTGACGGCTCTTGCTTAGGCAATCAAAACGTCGATGCGTCAACGCCTGCTGCTTGGGCTGTGGTTGTCGTAACTGGCGATACTGGACTCGGGCGTGGAAGTGGCGAATTGCATGAAGAATTTGCTGATGCGGTGATAACCGACCCATCTCAGAATGATTTCATCGGTGCCGAGGTTGGCTCGAACAATACCGCTGAACTCTCTGGTTTTGCGGCTGCCCTTCGTTGGCTTCTCATCGAAGGCGGTGATTTACCGGCTGTTGTCCGTGCAGACTCTCAGTATGCTGGAAATCTGGCTTGCGGAGCATGGAAAGCAAAAGCCAACCGTGAACTTGTCGCACATGTCCAATCGCTGTGGGACGCAGTAGCTGAAGTACGAACGCTCTCATGGGAGCATGTCAAAGCGCATCGAGGACATCGATGGAACGAACGCGCAGATCATCTGGCGCTTCGAAAAGCGCAAGGTGAGTTACCGGTGCCGCTGACCTTCTGGAAGCCTGGGCAGCGCTAATTTTCTTGAAGACGGGTCGTAAGCCAAGAACGGAACTCTTCGCTCAAGTCGTTCCTTCGCAAAGCATGATCTACCTGTGCTTGAAGCCAAGGCAGAGGTTTTCCCGAATCATACCATTGATACCCGTTCAATTCAACGCCCAGTAATCCATCATGATTCATCCAATGCTGTTGTAGGGCAATGGACTGAAGTTCTCCGTGGGTTTGGACATCGTATTTTTTCAGCAGTGTTTTAGCATCAGAGGTGAAAAGATAACGACCGCACATCACTAGATTCGATGGCGCATCTTCGGGGTTGGGCTTCTCACAGATATCCAAAATACGTTGGCCATCGAGTCGTACGACTCCGTAGTTCGAAACCTCAGAGGGTGAAACGGGAAGAAGACCTACGCAGGGCAAGCCATTGGAATGGAAATGTTCGACCAATTGTCGACTTGCACTTGATGGGGCGAAAGCATGAGGCGGTGTATGTTGATCCAACAGAATATTATCTCCTAGGAGGACCAAAAATGGACCGTCGATTGAATCAAGGGCGCACTCAATTGCATTTCCAAGGCCGAGTGGTTCGCGTTGGATATGAACATGAACTTCAACATCCGCAAACGGTGAAAGAAGTTGAGGGTCAAGATCTGGTCGGCGGTCTAAGAGCCATGCATGGTCGCCGAGCAGAGCGCTCATGTCTTTGCGAGGAGAGGAAATAATATGCAACCGTTCAACACCTGCGGCAACGGCTTCCCGGGCCAGATGAACGAGAGCTGGAACATCGACTAAGGGGAGTGCCTCTTTGGGTACTGATGCGCTCGTTGGCAGCATTCGCGTTCCCAATCCACCGGCAACAAGTAAAGCATCTCGAACTGCCGTCATGATGGTTGCTGTGTGGCGTAGGCTTTCAAGCGTAGCCCTCCTACGGCCGTCTATGGGCAGAACTGTTGAGTGGCGCTGGTTCGCCATTGCAGGAATCGTTCTTGTCGCTCAATCCTTCGCAGACATTACACCAGAAGGCCCATGGAACTCACGCTCCTTTTCACGAGGCCTCGTTGGCCTTGTCGGACTTCTTTTGATTTATTTGAGCTGGTTCCGATGGGCATTCGACAAGAAGGGTGTTGCACCGACTGTCAATCTGTGGATGAACCCCAGTGAAACATGGCAGAATGTTCTCTTAGTCGGTCTTTCAATGATGGTGTCAGTAAAGGTTCTTGTGTGGACTGGAAGCGATGCTTATACGCCTGAACCAACAGGATTGATACTCACCTTGGCGGGCAGTATGGTTACGCTCAACGGCATTTACGTCGGGCTAATAACAGTCGGACCACTCGCTAAGCCGGACGAAGAAGAGTAATCTAATCGTCGATAAAACCGAGTTCTTGATCCAGAAGTTCGTACGCATCTTCCACAGATGGCAATTCACCCGATTCATCCATATCGCTGTGCGGTGCTGGAGCAGGTGGCGGGGAAGTTGGTTGTTCTCCTTCGCCGGCAAACCATGCTTGCCAAAGGCTACTGCGTTCCGGTCTGCGGTGGGTGAGCGGTTCCCAAAGTGCTTCTAATTCACATCCTTGTTCACGGAAATCATTGAGCCGTGCTGCAAAGTGGTCTGGTGAAACTTCTTCCATCCGCATCAACAATTCACGCATTCGAGTTCGAACGACTTCATCGCCGTCTTGCCATAATTGCGGGAGGAGACGACGTTCGTCTTCTGGATACTGTTCAATGTAATCGCGTAAAAACGGAACCAGATTTCTTCGCACAATAGGCAGCGGATGTGTCGCAAGTTCGGCCATTGTATCGGCCCAAAGTTCTGAGTCAAGGAAGCGTAGGTCGCCAACTGTTGCGCTTGCGGCAGCTAAAACTCCTTCATCTTCATCTTTCAACATGTCATTGAGAAATGGAACAGCGTCCCACTCGAGTCGGCGGAACATCCGAGTCAGAACATCTGCCATGCCTCTTCGAAGTAATTTTTCCTTGCGCTGATGAAGGCGTTGAGCAAGTTTAAGCCCATTGCCACGGTCAAATTCGATGGCTTTGGCGAGACACAAAGTGACGCGAGCCGCCACCTCGGGTTCAGTATCTGATGCTCGACGTAGAAGCAAAGCAGTGAGGTCCAGTGGTTCGACAAGGTTAGGACGCTGGAGGAGTAACCGAACCCATTCCATAAGCAATAGGCGACGTTCAACTGAACCGTTCTCAAGTTTCTCCATGAGCCATTTTGCAGCCTCGACTCCAGCGTCGTGAGCAACAACTCCGGTGTTACGGGGGATCACTGCGTGAGGGTTCCATTCAAGTTGATGCGGTCCAATGTCCGGTTGAGTATGCCAAGTGCCCGGGCGCTCAGCCAGAGCGATGGATTCAATCAAGTGATAACCTTGGTGAACCGGTTGTCCGTGTGGAACGGTAGACAAACCGTTGATGAGCGCAATTGCCAACCACCATCGGTCTGTATTGGGTGCTGTGTGGTCGAAGGCCTGAGAAAGCCAGTCGGTGGCGACCGTGAACAAAAGGCGTTCAGCAACTTTGTCAACACGGCGATGAAGCCATTTTTGATGCACTTCAAATGGGTCATCGCTGAGATTCATTCGATGAGGGACGATAAGGTCGACTACAGTGTTAAGGTTCGCCTCAAACATTGCTCTGTCCATTTGCAATATTCCGAGTGCTTGCTCGGTGATCTTGGCTGGAGAACGAGGTGCGATAGGCGGGAAGTCAGGGTCGGTCACTGGTGGTTGTGGAAGTGGCCAAGCCACTGTTCCTCTTTCCATTGCTTGAAGAAGACCACTTTCGACCGCTTCAAAGACGCGGTCTGATAGCTTCATTCGTTCTCTGCCCATGCTGAAACCTCAAGGAATCAAATGGAGCAATCAGATGTCAAGTTCAATGTTCAAGTTCTGAATCAATTCCTTGTAGCGGTTACGGATGGTAACTTCTGTAACACCGGCAACTTCAGCAACCTCACGTTGAGTTCTTCGCTTACCGCAGAGTACGGATGCGATGTAGATAATCGATGCTGCAATACCGGTTGGGCCACGACCGCTGGTCAATTCCTTTTCTTGTGCTGCCTTGATGAGTTCGTATGCCTTTGCTTCTACTTCAGCATCCAATCCGAGTCCAGAACAAAATCGAGAGATGTAATCTTCAGGGCCTGTTGGCATGATTTTCATCTTCAATTCTCGGACCATGAAACGGTATGTACGGCCGATTTCCTTGCGTCCAGTTCTGGAAGCTTGTCCAATTTCATCGAGCGTTCGAGGAACACCGCATTGGCGGCAAGCAGCGTACAGAGATGCTGCAGCGACTCCTTCAATCGAACGACCGCGAATCAAACGCTTGTCAACTGCTTTCTTGTAATTGACTGCTGCTGCTTCACGAACTGATTTTGGAAGTTCCAGGCGGCTTGCCATTCTGTCAAGTTCTGCAAGGGCCATAGCCAAGTTTCGTTCTGTAGCGTTTGAAACACGGCTTCTCTTTTGCCACTTACGCATTCTGTAGAATTGAGAGCGGTAGCGAGAATTGATGGTTTTTCCCGAGTAGTCTTTGTTCTGCCAGTCGATATCCGTCGACAATCCTTTGTCGTGCAGCATGACTGTCATTGGAGCACCGGTACGGGCGCGCTGGTCTCCTTGTTCTGGAGAAAACACACGCCATTCTGCGCCTTGATCGATGACATTGTCTTCTAAAACCAAACCACAGTCGTCACAAATGACTTCCCCACGTGTCTCATCACGGGTTAAATTTCGGCTAGCGCAGTCGCTGCATTTCACGATATCTTCTACTTGTTGCTCATCCATGTGTATTCCTCATTGTACTCCCTTGCCGAGCTTCATCGCTCAACTCATTAGGGAACCTTATTATATCCCGACAAGTAATGGTATTTAAACTCATGCGGGTTGGAGTATAAAGTTAAGTACACAGGAGAAAAGAAAAGTGGCCTTTTCCATCGTAGAAATCCAAATATTATTCCCGAACCGGTTATGAACACTGAGCGCTTGAAAGGGATTGAGGGCGAAAGATGAGAGACCAGTGGCCGCCAGCAAAAGTTGCTCTAAACGCTGAAAAAAGAGTTCTTTTCCTCACAAAAGACCTTGAACTTATCAAACAGCAACTGTATGAAGGCCTCAATCTCAAGATGAAAGACCTCACCGTCGACGATTTACTTGACGATATCAATACCGACGTGATGACGCCTGCTTGGGTATGCTTTGACCATGACCCGGCTGAAATTGCAAAGAACGCCTACGCTGGACTGATGCACAACGGCTTGAGGGTCTTCAACGAAAACGCACTCAAGAATGGAAATTTCGAAGTCATTGTATCTGGCCAACGCAAGGGAACTGGGTCTTCTCGGGAAACTGCTGCTCAGTGTGAGCGCTGGGCTGGAATCAACATCGTGATTGCTGCATCATTCGCTCCAATCCATGAACGGAACAACATCAACCTTGGACAAATAATGGGCAATCATGCTATGCTTGAAAGGCTGCAAGAAGGTGAAGAAATTGACCTGGCTGAATTCACTTCTCAATACGACGAAGTGACTCAAATCATTCTCGAAAAAGGTGGGCTGTTTCCTTTTGCAAAGTCACTCAAGGCGGGAGAAATTCAACTTCCTGCTATCGAAACGCCTCCACGCGCAATGACCATGGCTGAGAAAATCATAGCACGAAATCTCGTAGGACAAGAAGACGGGCAATGCGTCAAACCTGAAGACCCGGTTATCGCCCAAGTTCAAGGGGGCTATTCACACGAATTTACCACCGCTCAAGTTCATACCTTCTTACAAGAAGAATACGGCAATGAATACTCCTTGCCGAATCCTGGTAAGTTCGCCGTGTTTGAAGACCATTTGCTCTATGCTCATCACAATCCAAAGTTTGTTCCCTTCATGGACAAGGTACAAACGTTGAGAGATTTACAAATTGCATTCCAGCAGCATACGAAAGTTCGTGATTATTCTGCCAAAGACGGCGTTTCTCCCGGAATTTGCCATCAAGTGGCGCGTGAAGAGTTTATCGAAGTTGGTGATTTCATCCAAGCCACCGACTCCCACACCTGCATGGGCGGGGCTTCAAACGCATTGACGTGGGGTGTTGGCGCAACAGAATACGCCAACCTCATCAGCGCTGGATTCACTTTTGTGAAAGTTCCTGAATCGATTCGATTTGATCTTCAGGGCACGCTTGCACCAGGTTGTACTGCCAAAGACGTTATCCTCTACATTCTCGCAGACCATGCTCGTAAGGAACTCACCTTGAACCGCAGTATGGAATTCGGTGGCCCAGGACTTGCTGGATTGTCGGTTGACGAGAGAGCAACTTTGTGCAACATGGCGACTGAATGTTCTGGCCGAACTGGCATTTGCGAAGCTGACGACCTGCTCTATGACTGGATGATTGCTGCCCAACCGCACCTTGACATTGAAACTCAGAAAGGACTTGCCGTACACCCTGACCAAGACGCTCATTATGACGGCGGAGTCCACATCATCAACATGTCTGAAATTCAACCGATGGTCGCACACCCCGGTGACCCGAACAAAGGCATTCCAAGCGACCCGACCAATGGAGCGAACGTTGCTGAGATCGGAAGCGTCTCGATTGACATTGCCTACGGAGGCTCATGTACTGCAGGTAAAGCAGACGATGTTGCCTACTATGCTCAAGTGTGTAAAGCAGCTGAAGAAGCAGGTCTCGTGGTCAAAGACGGCGTTGATTTCTACATCCAATACGGCTCAGGCATCGTCAAGGATTTGGCTGTTCGCGAAGGCTGGCACGATTTGTTTGGCCGAGTTGGTGTCAAACTCATCGACCCCGGCTGCGGCGCATGCATCGGTGCAGGCCCTGGTGTTTCCATCACGCCTGAACAAGTGACCGTCTCCGCAATCAATCGTAATTTCCAAGGACGTTCTGGACCTGGAAAGCTCTACCTTGCAAGCCCACTTACTGTTGCTGCATCTGCTTTCACAGGAAGTATCACTTCGTGGAATGAAGGCCTGTTCAACTGAGCAATGGGTAGGCAGTGTACAGGGGGACTAAACACCCATTGTACTCTTCCATAATCTCTTGTGGGGTTTGCAAGAACCCTTGCGA
>OCOX01000155.1_pt1 | contig 9062 bp, 8 predicted proteins | sample 1534681 | NCBI WGS metagenome assembly OCOX01 (sample SAMEA3275498, study PRJEB22092) | marine metagenome | biome: ENVO:01000023; feature: ENVO:00002042; material: ENVO:00002010 | collected 2014-06-20T12:20:00+00 | depth 1 m
GTAAAAACACGCGAATCATCCTCGGAATCGGATGCAACATCTCGAGTTCCAACCCTCACAAAAAGGATTTTTCAATCGCCGCATTGGATGAATTGTTGGAGTATGCATCGACAGAAAAATTCACACCCGTCATCCATGCTGCTGTTGCATCATGGTTCGAGGAAAAGAACGGAATTGCCCCGATAAAAAACGGTGAGGTAAACGCTCTGTTCAAAGCGGCATTCTCCAGCAGCATACCACTTCTTGGAGTGCCAATCTATAGAAATACGAAGATGGCTTTTGAAGCACTCAAGCCGGACGGCAATATTGTACTTATTGACGAAAAAAAGCGCACGTTCTCCATCGACGATGGCGAGGACATCCAATGGACGAAGTGTTCACGGAATTAGTTTCCATCTACGAGGACTGCATCAATTGATTCGCCCATCTTCTCATCCTTTCTCTTATACAATCCGAAGACGAGACAAAGGGCGCCAAGAGGATAGATGATGAAATCAACAAGAAGTTGTCGATCAACATCAACATAGATTTCTCCTTCTCCTTTGGTAAACTCTACCGTGTAAGCGTAGTAGCCGCCTTCTTCAGCCTCAAAAACGTCAGAAGCTGATTCACCCGGAGCAAGAACCATTGATTCCGAGTACACTGTTTCGTCACTTTCGGATATAATTTCGATAACAACAGTTGATTCGTTAATGGCATCAACTGTAAATCCCAATGTGTCACCTTTCATCAATGAAGCGCCGCTGGTGAACGGTTCGGCATCTGAAGAAAGAGGTTCTGCGGATGCAAGACCATGAATAAACAATCCACCAACCAAGAAGGTAACGCCAAGGAGGATGAACAAATCACTCATCTTCATCGCAGGTGCACTCCCTCCTCCAGCCATGAGCGGTCCTGTGAGGGTAAACAAATGAAGGTGGCGGTGTTACCGTTTTCTCGTTGGCTTAGGCATCCCCATGCGTTCGCGTACCAATCTGATTTTTCCACTGCTGGTGCAACTGCGTATTTTGTGCGAAGGCATTGAGTCATCGTCTTCAAGAAAGGTGCGAAGAAGTGTAAACGACGGGTGAGGCACTTGCAGAACTGCGTATGCTAGCGGCTGAGATGCATCAAGCGTAGCCGTAATGTGTTCAACTTCCGGAGCAGATGCTGGGTAGAATTCCATTAATCGAATCTTCGTGTCCATTCCAAACTTTATCCAGAGTTGCTCCATGTGAACTTGGAGCGAGGAGCGGTTTTCAAAATCGGGCGAACATGCGATACCCACCCATCTTCGCTTGCCACGCAATGCCTTGGACAAGCGCTTAGCCATGGTTGGTTGGAGGTGCACCTCCTTCAATACCTTTGATGTTGAAAACGTGCATAGTATGAAAATAGAGGAATCCGAGGAGCCGACATGGAGGGCGAACCGAGCATCGAGCGAAGTACGAGCCCTCCAGAAGATATCCTGAAAGAACTCGCAGCGAATGAGACATCTCTACTTGCTCTTGTCAAAACTCTTCTTTCCCCAAAAACAATGCCGCATTTGTTCATGATTATACTCATGTCCACAGGCCTATATTTTGTTGCGAATTCAAACAACGGCGAGGACATTGCAGCGCTTGGATTCATCTCGCTATCACTCGGGTATGCCGTTACCGCAATATTCTCCACTAACGCGAGGGTGCGGTCTTGGATTACCGTGACCAACGATGCGAATGTATCTCAATTCAATGCTGTTCAAAAAATCAAGGCCAGCCTCAAAATTTGTGCATTCCCACTCGCTGTTGCCGTTGGCATTGGAGTTCTCATCATGGTTCTGTTCAGTCAGGACTCTGCCACCGACCTTCCGGCCGTGTTTCCGATCAGCCTTGCCTCACTGTTCGTCATATGGGCCATCGCCCAAGGGCGCTCATTCAGTTCATGGGCATCTTCGCTTTCAGCCAAGAATCTCCCCGATAAGCAAGCTACGACAGGAAACATCGTTACCCTGGCTGCATTCCAATACACTGTTATCCTGTCCCTTTCGCTCTTAGGACTGATTGGATTTGAGTTCCTTTATGAGAAAGAATGGGACATCAAAAACGCCATTGTATCGAACGTCATATTCCTCGCCATCGCATCTGCAGCCTATGGGCTAACAGCATTTTGGACGCGTGAGGCACGGCGGACCGCTATGCATGACAAGGCCCTGAAGAAGTTCACACGCCGATGGACGCTTTTCGCTCATATTTTTGCCACTTGGCATCTGCTTACTGTATGGCGGCAGATGGTGATGTCGCAACAAACCATCGAGATATTTATCGAAGAAGTCCTGCTCATGATGTTCACCGTCTTTATGGCTATTTGGACTCTTACATCAAAATCAATAGGTCCAAAGTTCAAACTCCTGTCCACAGAAAACGCCCTGCCTTGGGGGTTGGCGTTCGGGTATGCCTACGCTGGAAGCGTCGCTATGCTGGCTACAGCCCTCGACGACATCACCTATGTCATGGTCATCGGACACATCATTGCGTTCCTCACCATTACCTGGATGCAACGAAGTATACTCAACAAGGTGCTTTCCCAGCACGATGTGGAGGTTGATGTACAGCGACGTATTGATGCACATGCCTCCAAAACTCCCGATGTGAATCAACAAAAAGTTGAGAGTAAAACCCCAACAGAAGAGCGAACAGATGAGGTCTGGCAAGAAGACGAAGACGTGCATTGGAGCGGTGAAGTTGGCAACTCCATTGGCGAAGATGTGGAATGGAACAAGGTCATCGAATTGGATGACTAAGCTTCGCTACGGATTCCAGAGAGCAACGTTACGACTCGAACAGTGTCTTCGAGGTCCTCGCTGACTCGAGCGCCCAAAATGACCTGAGCATTCGGGTCAAGTGCATCGGTGAACATGTTTGCAACTTCATCGACTTGACCGATCGTCATACCAATGCCACCTTCGACTTGAATCAAGCAACCTTGGGCACCACCAACATCCAGTTCAGCAAGTGGCGCCATAAGTGCGGATTGCAAGATGCCTTCCGGGTCGTCTGGCCGACCTGTACCGACCAAGAGCGTAGCCTCGCCTTCCTTTTCGACGATGGCCCTCAAATCCATGAGGTCCAAATTGATGAGTCCCATACGCATCAACGTTCGAACCAATCCTTCAATCAAGTCTTCAACCCATTCGGCTCCCATTTGCCACGCTTTGCCGCGCTCTCGCGCTTGCCGTGCAAGACGCTCCAATGACAAGCGAACGGTCACATGAGCTATTTTCTCGAGCCGCTGAAGACCTTCCTGAGCGATTTCGGCACGTGTCTCTTGGACATCAAACGGAAGGGCGGCAACGGCTACCACAATCGCCCCGGATTGCCGTGCCTGGCGAGCAAATTCATGGGCAGCACCCGTACCAGTTCCGCCACCAAGTCCAGTCAACAACAGGACCAACTCGACAGGCTCGAGTACCGTTCGAGCTAGAGATGAGTAACCCCGCATCCTTTGCTCAGCCAGCGGAGGGAGCGCCGCACAACCGACCGAATCAAGGGCATGGCCTAGCCGGAGGAGGTGCGCTGAACCGCTGTCGGTAAAACTCGAATCATCTGCGTCAACCAAACAGAGGTCTGCATTTCCTTCACATCGAAGGTGAGCGCCTTTGGCCCAAGAACAGCCGAGCCCACCCACACCAGCAATGAGGATGTGAGAGGCTTCCATGAACAACCATCCAGCCGAACCTCAATGAACTTTGGCCGTGATTGCCGTGCTCAAACATAACGAAGATATCGTCGACGAGCGTCTCTCGCCCAAGCGTTGTCCGGCTCAAGCGAGAGGACACGGTCGTAATACTCAATGGCGGTTTCAAATTCGGAAAGATGGCGACCATAGAGATGCCCAAGATTGGACAAGACTGGTATGCATTCACCATCCGCCTCAAGCATGGAGAGCAGAAGCCGTTCCGCCGCCCCAAGATCATTGCGGAGCATCATTTCCTCAGCCTGATCGAGTTGCTCAAGTTGTTCGGTAGAAAGTTCGTAAGTGTTGTCAAAATGTGCTGCCATGCGAGACCCAATCGTTCCACACGTTATCGATAGATGAACTCTCGTGTCAAAAGTGCACAAAACAGTGAAATTTCGGAGGAAAGGTCGGTATCGAGAACGAACGGTTTAAGAACCACCGATTTCGTTTATAATCGACTTACTGCGTTGATGTTGCCGATGGTTTTTGCTGGGAATGTTTAAGGGGCACTTACTGGTGGGTCTAACCACATGGGTGAGGCTATGCTAAGGAACTCATTTTCCACACGTTCCGGAGTAGTGCTCGCGCTAGCGATTTTACTGCTCGTTCCAGGATTTGCAACTTCGCTCCACAGCGGTGTCGGAGGTTCCCAAGTCAATGCTGGAGAAACCATCGACGATGTTGCCAAAGAGGGCTGTCTCTGCCACAATGAAGCAGCAGACAACTCTGTCCAAATCATCCTCGACGATGTACCATACGGATGGATTGGCGGAGAAACCTACACCATGACGCTCCAAATAATCGGTGGGCCACCTGCCTCAGGAGTCTACACCGCTGGATTTGCAATCCGTACGACGGACGGTGTTCTTGGCGGAGAAGGTGTCCAAAACTGGGACGATGATGTCACAACCCTTACGCACACAGAAGCATCCGCCGATGAACCTGAACGCCTTTGGATCATCACATGGCAAGCACCGGCATCTGATTCAGGAGTCGTCAACTTTTGGATCACTGGAAACGCCGTGAACGGCGACCAACTCAACAACGCAGGCGGCCAAGAGGACAAGTGGAACCAATTGCTCTTCACCCTCCAAGAGGGCAGCGATTCGACGACAGCACTTGGCACTCGAACACTCTTCGCCGGCGATGGGAACGTCAGCCCACCAGAGCCAGCCCACAGCGGTGTTGACCTCGAACACATGGGCGCTGAACTTCGAGCACATTGGCTCGGTCTACTCGGATTTGGTGCAGTTATTCTTGTGATTATTTTTGCTGGATTAATGCTCCGATACAGTTTCTCTACATCGTACTCTGGACGAACCAATCAACTCCGATTGCGATACAAACTCATGCGAAGAGGTGACCAATGATGGACGACACAATCACAACCCTACTTCGCAAGGTTGCCAGTGGCAAGGTCAGCGTCGAAGACGCCCGCACCGCACTGGAAGATGCATCACTCACCGAAGACCAAATGCAATCTGCGATTGACCACGGCGTGTTCAATCTCGCAGAATCCGGCACCATTGTCAGTGCATCCCTCGCACCATCAGGCGGCTCCAACCTCATTATGGCTTTCTTCGTGTGGGGTATTTTCTGGTCATGCTTCTGGGTGTTCTCAATGATTTACGGCCTCGCCAAGGGCTGGGACCAACAGCAACTCGCCTACCACGTTGCCATGATGCTTGTCACGCTCTGCTTGATGGGCATGGCTTACCTCAAATTCGTTTTACCGGACACCATCATCGTCAAGCACGGAATGAACAAGTTCGTTCCGGAGCACCAGAAAGACTGGAAGGAATACAAGTGGTGATCTAAAATGGCACGTGAATACGACCTCAAACCAGCACCCTCTGCAAGCGAAGCAGGCGCCGCATCAATCACCTCGTCGATTAATCGACGCCAATTCCTCCGCTATGGATTCAACACCGCCACTGGCGTTTTGGCTGCATCACTCGGTGTCCTCGGATTTGCTGCAATCCTTCTTCCGCCCGGAGGCAGCAGCGAAGGTGAACTTGGTGTGAAGTTCTGGGCAAAGGGGCGTGAAGACGAAGCTTGGTACGGTGCAAAGCACGAACAATTGATGACAAGGCAAGATTTCGTTGATGAAGCAGCCAAATCCAGCACTGGCACGTCAGGTGCTGCAGGAATTTGGAACGGCGTCCCTGTTGTCGTCACCTACGTCACCCACAGCGAATACGCCGCCTCTCCAACCTCAAACGGCAAAGCCCGTTTCCAATTTACCGAAGGAGTCGATGAAACTGGAAAGACCATCGGCCACTTTGAAGATTTGAGCGATGCAGACCCACGCCTTCTTCCATCGGACAACTTGGTGATGATTTTCGGCCGATGTACGCACCTTTGTTGCATACCCGGATGGCAACTTGTATCAAACTCATTCACTGAAGACTCTTGGACACCTGGCGGCGGAGACGACGGCGGTACCAAACTCTTCTGCATATGCCACTCATCACGGTTTGATCCAACCGTTCTGGAAATGAACACCAACCGAAACCGGTCAAACGGTTCCACGTTCAAGTATGCGGGAATTCGAAAAGCAGGAGGGCCTGCTCCAGTCGGACTCCCCATAATCCCCATTGTATTGAATGGCGATGTAATCGAGGGCATCGTAGACTATCTCGACTGGTACACATACTGTGACTGAGGTGAACATAAATGACAACAATGTTTTGGGTTCTCTGGTTTTTCATCGCCTTTGTCGTGGTGCTTGTTGCTTTGACGCTTCGTCAAGAAAGCAGCGACACGCCACGCCGTGAGATTCTACGTGCAGTGGAATCAACCGGTAAAATGGGTTTTGCAGAACGGCTGTTCCTTTGGGTATTTTCATGGCTCGACACTCGCTTCCGACTCCAAGATTACTGGAACATGTCAAAAGGTGCTTACTACAACATGCACCGCCAAATGCCACTCTCACACGCTGAGAAGTACAAACTCCGTATCATTTGGTACTGGTATCCACTCTACTGTTTGGGCGGAATTTCGTTCCTATCGTTCATCATTTTGGTGGTTACCGGAACAGTGCTCGGCATCTATTATGTCCCTGGTGGAGAAGGAGATCCTTCCCCTGCCTATGCAAGCATGCAATTCATCATGACCGAACTTCCATTCGGTTACATCATCCGTGCAGTTCACCACTGGTGTACGCACTTCATGGTTGCCAGTGTGTTCCTACACATGTGCCGTGTCTACTTCACCGGCGCATACCGCAACCCTCGTGAACTCAACTGGTTGATTGGTGTTGCACTCATGGCGTTGACCATCGTGTTTGGTTACTCAGGTTACCTCTTGCCTTGGGATACGCTTGCATACGGTGCAGCAGTCATCGGAATCAACTTGGCGAACTCGAGCCCACTTGTTGGAAAGTACATCGCAACTCTGCTGTTCAGTGGTTCTTCCTTGACCTCGCGTACCGTTACTCGAATGTACTTCATTCACGTGTTCATCCTGCCAGTCATCGTTACAACTCTGATTATTATTCACTTATTCATTGTCTGGGTACAAGGCATTGCAGAACCACATTGATACTCGGAGGATAAACCATGGGACTAATCGAAAATTTCGGACGTGTTGCTTCTTCATACATGGAGGAGAAAGAACAATTGCAAGAGGTCGCTGGAAAGCGAACTCGCACTCGAACCGGTCACGGCTTCTGGCCTCACGAAGTTCTGCGTGACACCATTCTTCTGTCGTTCATGGCAGCAGTACTGTTGTTCTATGCCTGGTTGATTCCACCGCCGTTGCACGGTGCAGCGGACCCATATGCGCAAGCTGGTTTCGTTTTCCCGGATTGGTATGTATTGTTCTCCTACGGATACCTGCGTTGGGGAGAATACTTGCCGCAGTTTACAGTACCAACGGGATTCATCGGCGAAATCGTCGGCCAACCTGTGTTCCCATGGAACGCTGCATGGTGGGGCGCTGCACTTACCGGAATCCCAGTAAGCATCCTCGCACTACCACCTTTCCTCGGCGGCCGTGAAAAGCGACCGGTGGAAGACCCGTGGTTCGCTACTGCAGGCGCTGTCTACCTCGCTCACATTTGGTTCATCTCTGTGTTCTCGATTAACATCTTCTTGGAACTGTATGAAAAGAACCGTTCAGATTACTGTAAACTGGACAGTCACGGCGACCTCTTGTGCGGTGTTCGTGAACCATGGGTTGCGGAAGCTTTCAACACGATTCCTTGGGTGATGACCGGAGTTTTAGCATGGATATGTTTCTATTTCCTCGCTCGTGGAATGATGGTGAAAGCATGGGGTGCTGGTTTCAAGCCAAGCCATGCCAAGCAAATTCTCATTGGCACTTTGCTGATTTCAACTGCTGGAACAGTAGCAACATGGGACACCTACGACGATGGTTTTTGGGACCAAGGCGGTTTGCTCACCATCAAGGGTCTCACGCACGACTACTACCCTGAACTTGAGGCAATGCGTACGCAGCCAACAGATGTTCATGTCCACGCAACCAACGAGTTTACCGACGAACGTGGATGGAGTGAAACCGAAACAGTCCCGACAACCGCATGGCTCGATTGGATGATTTACCAACCTGCCCGTTACATCATCATTGACTTCAACGATGCAAACGGTCATCAAGACGCTGCAAACGGTATCAATGCTGCTGCAGGCAGTACAACCTTCAACGGTGGGGACGGGTGGACTGACAGCGGAACATTCACTGTAACCGAAGATGCATCCCTCTTCCCGGACGGCCATCATGAATCGATCGAGACATTGACGACTGACCTCAGTTGCGAGTACCGTTCATCAGAACGTAAGATCAACGACATCGCCACAGCATCGATGATCGCAACGACATTGACCGTTACTGATAGCAAAGGCAAGGTTGTCTCAACTTTTGACAACTGCGCAGGAGCAACCGTGGAACTACCAGTTGGCACATATTCCTATGAATACACCGTCGCAGTAAGCGGTGCTCTGGCTTTGAACAACAGCATCCAAACGGAAACAGCCTTCAACATTGCAACCTTCCAACCGCTCCTTGTCTGGGGCGAGAATGCTCCTGGAGCACTTGCTGGAACGACAGTGAATCTTTCCAGTTCGACGGACATGGCAGCAGGTGGAACCAACTTTGCGGCCATTGAAAACCCAACCTACCACACCAATCCTAAGGCACTCGATGCCAAACTTACCTATGCAATGTTCATTCCATGTTTGACCTTTGGTGCCATAGTCTTCGTCGTCTTGCGCTCGATGGGTCGTGGATACGAGTTTGAGATGAACAAGTGTTACGGCTGTGACCTTTGTGACGATGCGTGCCCAGTACGTTTGTTCAACGGTGGAGACAAACTCAACATCATCTACAACTCTTGGAATAATGAAGAC
>OCOX01000157.1_pt1 | contig 9045 bp, 10 predicted proteins | sample 1534681 | NCBI WGS metagenome assembly OCOX01 (sample SAMEA3275498, study PRJEB22092) | marine metagenome | biome: ENVO:01000023; feature: ENVO:00002042; material: ENVO:00002010 | collected 2014-06-20T12:20:00+00 | depth 1 m
AAACGAAGAAGCCCAAATCCACATCCTGGAGATGTTGACGTTGTTTTGGCTGTTTTTCATGTCTGCAACCTTCTTGATTCGTATCCAAGTTCCAGATGCACCATCGGTTGCTCATGATGCAGCGTTGGAAATTGCAGGTGATGACGCGTTTCGATACGGTATTGGACTTGAAGCGGAAGTCTCGGGCGAGAATCGCTTGAGCGAGTTGCTTGAAAACGGGGAATTGGATGAAGCATGCCAGTTGCTCCAAGAGTACATTGTCGCAGGAAAAGAAGCCAACTGCTGGCTTGCACAGAACAGCGGCACTTCTGCCCCCTACGGCAATACCGGTACGCCTGCTGGTGAAACGGTAACTGTTCATCACTTGTTGGCGAATGACGAGCACTCTTGGACGGTCACACTTGATGTTTGGAATCGAGGAGGTGGAGCATGATGCGTACGCTTCATGAACGCTCAGATGAAGACCGAGATGCGGCACAAATGTTGCTTGCCACTGGAGTCGTATTGCTGATGTCTCTCCTCTCAATGGCTATATTTGGCGTTAAAGTCGCTGGAATGACCATGCCCTACGATACGGCATCCGACGGCGTGCTGGTCACATCGCTGGAAGTCGTCGACGCCGTGCCTGAACTCACCGAAGCACGAACGCAACTGTGGATTGATGGAGGACTTGGACCGCTTGAAGCTGGAGAGACTGCATTCCAGAGCGTCCATGACGACATTCTACATCACGGCGAGTTGAGAGGTATCGAAATCAAACTGATTGACATGCAAGTCAACGAAACTTCTGCCAATACCTTGCATTTTGAGGCAGAGCTCGGAATTTCCGATGGTTCAGCCATGCTCACCGTACCGTTGTCGTTTGACATTACGCACGCTTAACGACGCTGCGTGTGTTCGTTCCAAGCAAGGTCCATGAGATGCTTGATGCGCTCTGTATCCTTGCTGACACGAGAGAGGTCAACAACGGGCCATGATGTTATTTTTGCTCGCTCAATCAAACCGTTTTGAATCGAACGTATGCGAGGGAACGCCGCCAGATAACGGTCCGCCCGACGGAACGAATGGGCATCCCGTGAACGAATCATAGAACGGTGCCGGTCTTCTTCGCCAACAGTCATCACAAGACCGATTGCAATACCACCGGCTTCGCGCCAACTGCGCAGTAAGCGTTCACTTGGATTGATGTGCACTCCTTCGATGATCAAGTCAATGCCTTCACGCCGGGCTCGGTCGATGGTAGCAATGATACCGGTTTCAACAGCCTGACATGTCTCCAACCAATCGATGACCGGTTCACCGGAATCGCCTCGGGAAAACGACGAGCGATGAAGGGCTGACTGGGTTCGCTCCTCATCGCATGAGCGCATGATTTCTCGAACGGCATCGGTTGAAAGTAACCGTGCAAAGTTGTTCTGTGCAGCGAGTTGTACCGACGCAGTGGATTTGCCAGTGCCGGTTGCTCCGGCAATCACCAGCAACCTCGGTGCCCGGTCGGCAATGGTTCGAGCAGCGGCATCAGCCAAACTTACATCTCGAGCCATATTCAAAGCACATTCAACCTGCTTCAAGAGTCTTTTCGCCTTCAACCACCGATTGAGCATCCTTTGTACATGGCTAGCCAAAGCGAATGCCTTTGAGGGGACAGCACTTGGAGCAGTTCATGAGCGCAGAACAGATGTCGATTGGTGGAGAATGGTGTGATGCTGAGGATGGGGCTACCGCCGATATCCTCAACCCTGCTACAGGCCAAGTCATGGCGACAACCCCGAAAGCAACCCTTAACGATGTCAATCGGTGTGTTGACGCATCACGTGCTGCATTTGAAGACCCTTCGTGGAAAGCCATGGACCCTGCGCAACGTGGACGAATTCTCAACAAAATGGCTCAAGCAACCTACGCCAAAGCCAAGGAACTTGCAGCGATTGAATCCAACAACAACGGTAAGACGTTCCGTGAAGCACTTTCTGAAATCCGCTACGGTGCTTGGACTTTGGAGTACTTTGCAGGTTTGTCGGACAAAATCGAAGGGAGCACAATTCCTGTCCCGGGTAACCGACTCAACTACACCTTGCGACAACCGCTTGGAGTCACCGTTCATATCGTTCCATGGAACTTCCCGCTCCAACTGGCAATCCGTTCCATTGCACCAGCACTGGCAGCAGGATGTACCGTTATTGCGAAGCCTGCATCTTGGACACCTCTGTCACTCTTAGCGTGGGCAAAGGCCATGGAAGAAGCAGAAGTCGGACTTCCGACAGGTGTTCTCCAAGTCATTACCGGCTCAGGTGGACTGATTGGAGATGCTCTGGCAGGACACAAGGGTGTTGACGGAATCGTCCTTACAGGCGGCGTCCCAACCGGTCAAACCGTCATGGCAAAGGCCAGTGAAAACCTCACTCCAGTCACGCTTGAACTCGGCGGCAAAGGAGCAAACCTCGTGTTTGCCGATGCTAATCTTCGCTACGCTGCAAAAGCCATCTGTTTTGGTATATTCATGAACGCAGGGCAAATGTGTTGGGCTGGTTCTCGACTCATTGTCCACGAAGATGTTCACGATGAATTGGTCGAAGCTGTCGTCGCGGAAGTCGGCAAGTGGAAAGTCGGTCCTGGAATGTCTGAAGGCGTTCGAATCGGCAGCTTGGTTCATGAAAACCACCGTGCGGAAGTCATGGAGAAATTGCAAGCAGGTCTCGCTATGGGTGGAAAAGTCGTCTGCGGTGGAAACATTGTTGAGGGCGAAGGCGCTTTCATGGAAGCAACCGTTGTCACCGGTGTCGACCGCTCAAACTTGTTGTTCAATGAGGAATTGTTCGGCCCAGTTCTCTCAGTCACAACATTCAGCGATGATGCTGAGGCTCTTGCACTTGCCAATGATTCTCCGTTTGGTCTACTCAACGGCATCTGGACGCAGAACTTGAGCCGTGCTCATTCGATGGCTCGTGATTTGGAAAGCGGCATGGTCTCCATTAACGAGTACCCAATTACCTTCCCACAAACTGCATTTACCGGTTGGAAACAATCCGGCATCGGGATAGAGCAAAGCAAAGATGCATTGCGATTCTACACCAAGGTGAAGAACGTCAACGTCAAACTTTGAGGGATCACAATGGCAATAGAATCTACCGATTTGGAAAACGGCATTCGTCTCATTCAATTCTCTGGTCCATCGGCAACGCAGTCGTTTTCTCGTGAATTCTTACCGCACATCGTCCAAGCCATCGATGCTGGACTCACTCACCCAAACGTCCGAGCGTTGGTCCTTACTGGAGAAGGGAAGTTCTTCTCTGCAGGTGCTGACATCAATGCCTTCGCTCAATCGATTGAAGACAAAGAAGCGCCTCAGTTGATTCGTGACCTTACAGGAATCCTTCACCCGCTGCTGATACGAATGCGGCAATCACCAACCATCACCATTGCAGCCCTCAACGGTGCAAGTGCAGGTGGTGGCCTTGGACTGGCTCTAGCGTGTGACGCTCGTATCGCCTCGCCTCAAGCGAAAATGGCTGCATCCTATGCTGGCATGGGACTTTCACCGGATGGTGGGACAACATGGCTCCTTCCTCGGCTGGTCGGCGAACAGGTCTCACGACGGTTCTTTTTGGAAAACGAAATTTGGAATGCAGAGCAATGCGTAGCCGTTGGTGCTGCGGATGCTCTTGTGGAGGCGGACAAACTCATTGATGCTGCATGCTCAATGGCTGCTCGATGGAGTCAATGGGGCGAACACACCAAAGAAGCAACCAAGCATTTGCTCCATGTACAATCCGCACAGGATTTTGAATCACATCTCAATCACGAACGCACCCTTATCGAGGCTGCTGGAACAACTGAAGCGTTCAAAGAAGGCGTCACAGCATTCCTTGACAAGCGAAAACCTGTGTTCCATAAGGAGTGAGAATGGTGTCGGAAACGATTGAGGAAAAATCGTTTCGAGAAAAGATGCATGAAGTGATTTTTGAAGCCGATACCAAATACGGAACCTACTTCGATGCCGCACTGTTGTTCTCAATCATTGCCTCCATTGTCGCGGTCTCGCTAGAAAGTGTGGACAGCATTAATTCCCAATACCACAATCAATTGGTCTTCATTGAATGGTTTTTTACCATATTATTCACCATTGAATACTTTGTACGCCTCTACATTACTCGACATTCAGTGGAATACGCAACCTCCTTTTTCGGCGTTGTTGACTTGTTGGCAATCTTACCAACCTACCTCAGTCTGATTGTACCTGGAACACAAAGTCTGCTCATCATTAGAGCACTTCGGTTGCTGCGGGTGTTCCGGGTGTTCAAACTGACGCGCTATGTCGGAGAAGCAACTGTGCTTGGAACAGCTATTCTCGAATCTCGTTCACGAATTATCGTGTTTCTTACGACCATAACCATCCTCAGTTTCATCACCGGCGCAGGCATGTACTTGTTCGAAGGCCCTGAAAACGGATTCACATCCATACCGCAAAGTGTCTACTGGGCAATTGTCACCTTGACAAGTACCGGCTACGGAGATACTGTACCTCTCACCCCAATAGGAAAGGTGTTGGCAATTTTCATCATGATTATGGGGTACAGCCTCATTATTGTCCCAACTGGAATTATCTCAACTGAACTCATCAAAGCAGGCGAGTTTAGCACTCGAGCGTGCATGCAATGCTCAAAAGAAGGCCATGACATGAACGCAAAGTTTTGCAAACACTGCGGTTATGAACTGAATCATTCAGGCAACTCAGTCTCGACAGCCTCGCCGGATGACCAATCGTAGATTCCTTTGCCGGATTTCTTGCCAAGACGACCTGAAGCAACCAGTTTCTCAAGCAAAGGGTGAGGGGCATAAGCGTCATCACCAAACGAGGCTTGCAAATTCTTCAGAATGTCTCGGCGGACATCGAGCCCGACCAAGTCTGTTAGAGCGAGAGGACCCATTGGGTGTTTGTAGCCCAACACCATTGCTGTGTCAATATCCTTGGCACTCGCCACGCCATCTGCCAGCATACGTATGGCTTCATTTCCAAGAACGACACCGAGGCGGCTCGTTGCGAATCCCGGAATGTCTTTGACAAGAATGGTTGTCTTGCCCATTGCAGCCCCGGCAGCTTGTGCTGCTGCAATAGTTTGCTCACTTGTCGAATCATGGCGGACGAGTTCCAGCAATTTCATGATGGGAACTGGGTTAAAAAAATGCATACCAATGACACTTTCCGGACGCGATGTTGCAGCAGCAATTTCAGCAATAGAGAGGGATGAGGTGTTGGTACCGAGAATGGCATGTGGTGGAGCAAGTTTATCCAATTCAGCAAAAATGGAATGCTTCAGGTCTGGAATTTCCGGCACGGCTTCAATCACCATGTCAGCCTGCGCTACTGCCTCTGCCATGTTGGATACAGCGTGGAGGTTCTCACCCCACGACTCCTTTTGCTCAAGAGTCGTCTTACCGCGAGCGATCCCCTTGTCCCAAAAAGCGTCGATTCGAGCCATTCCTCGCTCCAATCCTTCCGGAAAAGCGTCAAACAAGTTCGTTTTCCAACCACTCTGAGCACAAACTTGTGCGATTCCCGCACCCATAGTACCTGCTCCAATTACCGCTACGCAACGAATCTCCATGACTTACCCCAACAGGCGGGACTTCATCATGCTTCCTTGGCAACGGGTTGCTTGCTCTGGGCAAGCGCCACTCCGCCGACAATCAACACGAAGGCAATCAGAAGCGACGCACCAAGTTTCTCATCCAGCAACAAATATCCGCTGTAAATACCGAAGATGGGTACAAGATAGACGTACAAGGCGCTTTTACCGGCACCGATGGTAAGTATTCCATCAGCAAACCAAACGTACGACACAACCGTCGAGAAGATGGCGAGGAAGAGAATAGCAATCCACCCATCGAGCGACGGTTCAGGAATCCCCATCACCGCTGCCTCGACAGCAGCGATTGGAGTCAACATGACCAAGCCAATCACAGAAGACCAAACCGTGAGTTGCAACGGAGAGAGACATCGGTCTGAGTCTTCGGCAGGCTGCGTCATTGCAATTTTCATTTGAATGGAATTGCATGCCCATGCAAAGGCAGCACCTGCGATGAGTGCATCGCCAAGTGCTCGCTCATAGAACGGGATATCGACGTTTGGAGAATAGAGGAAAAGAACGGTAACACCTGCCAGCCCAAGAGCAATCCCTGCACCAAGTCGCCAGTGCATGGCTTCGTTAAGGAAGAAAATCGCGAGCACTGCTGTGAAAAAAGGATTGAAAGTAATCATCAACGAAGCGTCGCCTGCGGCTGTGTATTTCATTCCGACCATGAAAAATGCCTGATACAGACAGGTTGCAAAAAAACCAATCCAAGCAATTCTCTTCCATTCACCACGGGTGGGTATCATCCATTGGTTTGAGAGTCTCAAATAAATCACGAACAGAGCAACGGCAACGACATAACGTATCCATGATGCCGCAAATGGAGTGATGTCTTGAGCAATAACTCGACCTGCAGGCCAGCCAACACCCCAAACGATGACAACAAAAATCAATTTCATGTGAACCAAGAGGTTCTTCATGAAAACCGCTCCAATCCAAGTTGGAGCATGCGTGAACGGGGTAAGCCGATTTCAGGCAGACCAGCCGCAGGTGCGTACAGTTTCAAGCCTTCAATGCGAGAAACATAGAGCCCATAGCTGGCAATGTCGGTCGGGTCGTAGGGCGTAGGAACGCCCATTCGAGTAAGTGCAGCGCAAGCCGCCTCGGTGTAGAGGGGAAACAGGTTGGTCGAGAAGTGCATCCATGTTGAAACACGAGTCGCATCGACGTTGTCGAGCGTCAAGAGGTGCTCAAGCAAAGACACATCTGGATAATTGACAGTGCGAAGTGTCATCTCAACCTCGTTCGAGATATCTTCGGGCCAAATGAAAGGGTCGTTGTTCGCCCATTGGTCAGCAACTCGAATGTGTTCAAGGGATGCTTCGGATTCGATCGAGAAAAGGGCATCGGCGTACTTTTCATCGTCAACCGTATCCGCAACAAGTCCTGGAAGCGCTGCGTAGAACGCTTCGCACATTTCTACGTCAATACCGTACAACGAGACTGGGATCATAGTAACCCTCCAATGAGCACGGGTCTCAAACTTTTGCACCGATACCGGATGCAATTTGTCGAGCAGACATCGGCTTGTTCGCTACCCATTCTTGCTTGAACAGTTCTTTGAGTTGTGCTTCGTCAGCTGCGTTTGGAAGAGCCGAATCCATGTAGGCGTCCCACTCTTCATCGCTGCCTTCGAACGGCGTTCCTTCGATGGTGTACCGTTGGCGCTTGAATGCACCGATGGCACGGTTGAAGTTTTCGTGTGGAACAACCAGCGGAGCACTGCCTTCTGGAAGATAGCCGTTGAGTTTTCCAACTTCGGCAACGATTTCGGCATGGTAGTGTCCACGAGCCTCTTCGTTGAGAACTTCTTTGTCGACTTCTATACCTGCTTCGAGTTTCTTGCGTTCGTCCCAGCGTCCTTTGACACCCCAAACATACGACCAGTGTGCAGAAGACGATGCATCGACACCGAACAAGTCGTGTGCGGTAGATACCCACTTGTTGAAGAACTTCTGAAGCATGTCAAGCGGGATGACTCCTGCCTTGATGACTCTGCGCAAGCCGTTCGAGCCGGTTCCCAAGTGGAACGACTCTTCCTTGAGCATTGGGCCCATTGAAGCAGCCAATGGCTTGAATGCGGAAGTTGAGAGCATACCGAGTTGGAATTTGCCATCACGGTCTACGAACATGGTGTAGCAGAAGAAGTCGAGCCAGTGTGGCATTGGACGATTGAAAGCACCAAGCAAACGGTCGCCGTCTTGTGCGTTGCGCTCGAGCAACTTTTGTGCTTCGCGGCGTCCTTGTTGTCCAAAGTAGGTCATTAAGAGATAGGCCATTTGCCATCCGTGACGTTGTTCTTCTGCCATGATTCTGGCAGCTGCATAGCGGTCATAATCTGTGGGAGCAGATGCGAGGAGGTGGCGTTGTTGTTCGACGGAGGCGAACTCCGTGTCGCCCTGTACAGTAATCATGCTAACAAGTGCGTCTCTCATGCTTTGATGTGGAACTTGGAGTGAACGTTCCCATTTTGCACGTCCAGCATAATCACCGAACTCGATAACATCGCCGGCACGGTCCCAGTCAAACTGGATAGAAAGGTCGAAATCGCCCATCCATTCTCTGTTGTAACCAACACGGTCTTGCCATTCTGTAAAGTTCGAGATCCAGTCTTCCCATGTATTCGGTAGGTTGTCCATGGTTGTAGCACAGGCGGGTCTACCTTATTCCCTTTGCGAACATGTTCGTACGAACATGTTAGGGGCTGCGCCTACGAATGTCGTCAGCATAGGCATGGTGTACGGTTGATTCAATGCGCTGGAGCTGAGCAGAAAGGGTGGACTTCGCCACATCAAGAACACTTGCCAGTTCAGTGAGCGTGATTCGCCGTGGAACATCATAGAAGCCTTCTTTCATAGCAGTGTCAAACACATAGCGCTGACGAGGTGTGAGCAATCGATTGGTGACTCCACGCGTCGAGACCAGTTGGTAAGGAATGTCTTCATCATCAAATCCAGAAAGCAAATCACGTACCTTCTCGCGCGCACAAGAAATGGTCCATTCGACCCAACCGTCTCGTACCTCGAACGGTGTATGTGGAATCACACCGACCTTGAGGAGAGGTTTGAGAAATCCTCCACCTCCTGCAATAATATCAACCACAAAACTCTGTTTTCCAAAACTGCGGACTTCTTCGATACCAGAATGTTCCGATACCGTAGCAGATATCTCCTCGCTGCATGAGGCTCGTGCCGTCCCTCTTCCCTTCTGCAGGGGCATGTGCTCCTCGATCCTGAGGACTGCTGATGGATGGCTGCGGGTCACATCTCCTGCCCAATGGCCTTCAGGCAACCGAACTCCCGCGCCGTTCCATCCCCCCCCCCACCCTCCCGCCTCCCCGGCTCCCTCTCCCCTTCCCCCTCCCCCCCCGGCTCCCCGCCCCGCCCTGCTCCCCCTCCCCCCCGTCCCCCTTCCC